>Ga0247774_1000091_pt1 | contig 40925 bp, 30 predicted proteins | sample UWRJL001104B6_FD_179933 | JGI IMG/M metagenome (GOLD analysis project Ga0247774, IMG submission 179933) | Plant litter microbial communities from Arlington Agricultural Research Station in Wisconsin, United States - UWRJ-L001-104B-6 | ecosystem: Environmental > Terrestrial > Plant litter >...
CGCCATCAAGGGTGACGCGAACTTGTTCGCCCGTGAAGACGGCGTGATCGCGGCCTGGCGCATCGTCGAGCCCATCCTCGGTAACGCAGCGCCCATTTACGAGTACGAGAAGGGCACTTGGGGTCCTGGCGACGCCAATCGCCTGCTCGCTCCGGGCAGCCGCTGGCACGACCCCGTGAAGACGCCCAAGCCGTAGTCCGGTCAGAGCCCGCTTCGTTCGCACTCAGTTGTGGACGAAGTGGGTTCGACGGGTGAGCTGTGCGCGGTCCGTCATGCGCTGAAGCACGCATATTGGATCCCTGAATCTCGATTGCGACAGTCCATGATCGGAGCGCCAGAGGTTTCAGTGCACGCCTCGCACAAACCTCGGCGATTCGCGCACGATCCCGCCCGAAATCGTGGAAAACGGCTGCCTGGCATGCGCGATGCAGTTGAGCTGGGTCGAGGCGTTACGGAGCGTTCTCCCCTCACGCTCCGTAGACGCTTCCCTTATTTGCTTACTGACGCCTCACTTCTAATGCGGCCGCGAGCTCTTCCGCTCGCGGCCGCCCTTCTTTTGTGCGAGCGAGTTGCGGTGGGACCTTCGCCGTGACTGATCGCTTTCAGCGGTCCGAGCGTTTGTAGTGCGCGGACCTACCCTGACTGAAGGGTCGCGCTGTGCGGCACGGCCCTGGCACAGCTAGTAAGGAAAGTCCGCGATTTTTGGCGGGTGGTGCGCATGCGGCCGCCTGGCACGTGGCGTGCTTTCTGAGGGACGGACACAACCTTCGGAGGCTAGATCAATGCGCGCTCACTTCACCTTTGCTTCGCTCCTGGCCTTCGCTCTCTGTGGCTTGGCGTCACGCCCTGCACACGCCCAGAGCACCTGCAGCGCGGACTCCGATTGCGTCAAGGGTTGGACGTGCCAGGTCAGTGGCAGTTCCGGGTGTACGTCCCCTGCGTGCGCGCCCGGCGAAAAATGCGACCCGCTACCGAGCGACTGCACGAGCGTGGAATACAAGTCGTGCCAGCCAGGCGCGTGTCACGTCGACAGTGACTGCGCGGTCGGCATGGTCTGTTACACGCACACCGAGAGCGACTGTGCGCCGAATGCTTGCGCCTCCGGCCAAGCCTGCCCGCCACCGTCTTGTGAAACCAGGACCGAGAGTGCGTGCGTGCCGCGCTACGTCCTGCCGTGTACCACCGCGAGCGACTGCGGCGCTGGCTTCTCTTGCGAATCTGCCGGCGAGCAATGTGCTTGCAGCGGCAGCGCGGGCAGCGCGGGCGGGAGTGAGGCTCCGAGCGACGGCAGGACGCCGCTGCCGGATCCCGTGCCGACGCCCGCGGAAGAGTGCGTGTGCGAGCCGTCGAAGGAGCTGCGCTGCCATGCTGTGAGCGTGGATTGCGGAAGTGACGGGGATTGCCCGCGCGATTGGAGCTGTGCGGCGGTCGGCGCCACTACCGACTGCGCGAGCACACCGACGCCGGAGCCGACTCCCGGCGGGAACGCCCAAGGTGGCAGCGCTTCAGGCGACGGCACCCCGCCGCCGGATTGTCGCCCTTCGCAGGTCATCAAGCAGTGCGTGCCGCCGTACTACGCCTTGGTCGAAGGCGCCCATGGCGTCGAGCGCGACGACGCGGGCGGCCCCCAGGCGGGCGGGGACGTAGCCTCCGGCTCGGGCAATCCTGCTATCCCGCCCAGCGCCGAGAGCGGCGATGGCGATGCGACGTCGAGCGCCGGTTGCTCGGTCGCGTACGGCTCGCAGACCGGCTCCACGCTGGCGGTGCTCGGCATGCTGGGTCTGTTCGGCGCGCTGCGCCGTCGGCGCGCTCGCTGAGCGGTGAGGCGAGCGTCTCGTGCTCGCACGCGTTGCACGACTGCCGCCTGAGCGGACAGCCGTGCATCTGCGCGCACGCTGAGCCCGAAGATGCACGGCGAGCAGTCTCGGGAAATGCCATGCCGCCATAAGTTCCCGTCCTGGCCACCTGCCCGGACGATCGGGCCGTTGCTGCGACGTCGCTCCGCCTGCGCAGACAGCCATGCACCGAAACGTCGAAAGACGATTCAATGAGTCTCGATTGCTACACCTGTGATCGGCCTGCCAGGCCTCTCGCTTGACGGTAACTGTGCAACCCTCGGGTTTCGAACTGATCCCTCGCAAAAATAGGGTGCGCGGAGAGCTGGCACGCGCAATGCAATAGCTGAGGGCGAGGCGCCGCGGCACGTTCCCTCCCCATCACCTCTGCCCGTGAGTGCCTCACTAACTACACAGCGGCCGCGAGCTCCCCTCTCGCGGCCGCGTTCCTTTTGTACGTCCGAGCCGCTCGTTGCAAGTGTGCGCGCCGGCGAACGGGCGAGCGAGCTCAGCGCGAGGCGACTAACCGGGTGTCTCGCGCTTGGTGCCCGTTTTCTTCGCGACTCGAGGGCGCTTCCTCTTCGTGACTCGAGCGCGCTTCGCCCGGCGTTCTGCCAACAGCGCGACCGTCTCTTGGGCGCGGACTTTGGCGATGCCAGCGATCAGCTTCGTGGGAACGGGCTCTGAGAGCGGGAAGCGAATCGTGCCCTTGCGCAGCTCGTATCCAGCGAGCTCCCGTTCGAAGGTCGAGATCACCTGTTTGGTCGCGGGGTAGAGCGAATAGTGCTCTTTCCAACCAGCGAAGTAGATGACTGCGCTGCCCTCGAGCTTCAACGTGGGGATCTGATAGCTGATGGCTTCCTCGCCATCGGGTACCGCCTTGCGGATCGCGCTACGAACGCGCTGCAGCGTCGTTCTCGTGGCCTTGGGCAAGGTCGCGAGATACTCCGCGACGGATTTGAAGTCGGTGTTGGCCATGGCCATCAACTCATTGTCGTCTCATTCGACGAGCATCGTCACTTGAACGGCGCGGGCGTACAGCCGCGGCCGCGACAGCCCTCGACGTCGACACCGAACGCGTGGGCCTCGCGCTTGGCCCAACAACCGCGGGCCGTCGTGTCCTCTTCGTAGTCGAACACGTGCGCTCCAGGGGTCTCGTTGTAGAAGACTCGGGTTTGCAGGATATGCTCGGAGTCGATCTTGATGCGCGCGTGAAAGCGGTAGTGATTCCGTGACGCGGTTTCGCTCTCGTAGGCTTCGGCGGGCGCGTCGAAGAACACGCGGGCTTTGAGTGTGCAACCCTCACCGGTGAGCAGGACGCGCGAAAACTCGTGCTTGTGCACCCGGGCGGCAAATTGCTGTTCTTGCTTCCAGGCAAAAGCCAGCGCGGGCACGAGCAGCGCGGCGCTGACGATGATTGATCGGGCAAAACACCGGTGCATGCTCGCGCGAGCGTGCACCCTGACCCGACCCGGCGCAACTGAGTTCTAGCTGCTTTCGACTCGCGGGCGCCGTGCTATGCGCTCGAGCCGCATGGAACGTAGGCTTCTAGGGAACCCGCTGTTGATCGGCTTGCTGGTAGTGGCGTGTGGCAATGCTCAGCAACGCGGCGCAAGCAAGAACGAGCAGACCGGCGGCCTGGGCGGTGCTGGTCTCGCTGGCGGCGCGAGCTCGGCGGGAGCGATGGCGTCTGCCGGTACGCTGAACGGCGGCGCTGCGAACGGCGGCATTGCGAACGGCGGCGCTGCGAATGGAGGCGAGTCCGGCTTGCAAGCTAGCGCTGGCACACCGAACGGCGGCAACGGCAACGGAGGCTCGACGGCGGAGCAAGCACCGGCCGGCGCGAGCGGCTCAGACCCGACCGCTGGCGCCGCCGGCGGAGACGACCCCGCATGCCAGAACGGTTGCCCAACCCGAAACATCGTCCAGCTGACCACGGGCGACGCACACACGTGCGCGCTTTTGGCGGACCATTCCCTCAAGTGTTGGGGGAATGCCAGCTTCGGCGCGCTCGGCTACGGCCCGGGCACCTGGGAGGAGCGGCGCTTACCGAACACGGTCGGAACGGTGCCCGTCTCGAGCGATCCTCAGGTGTACCCCACACAAATCGCGGCTGGTGCGCCTCAGACCTGCGCGCGCCTTTCCGATGGTTCGCTCAAATGCTGGGGCAGCAACGGCTACGGCGCCTGCGGCAACGGGATTCACGATGACAATGGGAGTGTCAGCTGGGTTCCGGGCACTGCCCTCAGTGTCACGAACGAACCGGGTGTGACGGTCAAAGAGGTCGCGGCCGGCAACGACCGCACCTGCGTGATCCTCTCGAACGGCGGCATCAAATGTTGGGGCAACAATCAATGGGGGCAACTCGGGTATGGCAACCTCGAAACCATCGGGGACGATGAGCTGCCCTCGGCCGTTGGCGAAATTGCCGTCACCGAGGAGCCCGGCGTGAAGACCACACAACTGGCGCTCGGGTTCCGTCACACCTGCGCGCTGCTCGCGAATGGTTCGGTGAAGTGCTGGGGCGAAGACTTCGAAGGGCAGCTAGGGCTCGGCAAGTACGACGTGATCGGGGACGACGAGCTGCCGTCGGCCGCGCCTGCGGTCAGCCTTTCGTCCGATCCGAGCGTGAAAGCAGTGCAGATCGCCGCCGGCTACGTTCACACCTGCGCGCTGATGTCGGACGGCTCCGTCCGCTGCTGGGGCGCATCCCCCGGGATCGGTGCGGCCGTGGTGACCCAGATCGGCGACGACGAGCTGCCTTCGGCATGGCCAGCGGTAGCGATTGGCGCGCCCAGCGGCGTGACGGTGACCCAAATCGTCGCGGCAGGCTGGCACACCTGCGTTCGTCTCTCCGATGGCACGGCGAAATGCTGGGGCCAGAGCGAAAAGGGCGAGCTCGGCTACGGCAATGCTTCGACCATCGGGGACGATGAATCTCCCGCGTCGGTGGCAGCGATCCGCGTGACCGTCGACGCCGCCGCTCGCGTCGCGTCGCTTTCTGCCGGCATATACACGACGTGCGCAGTGCTGTCGGACGGCACGGGCAAGTGTTGGGGCTCCAACCGCTGGGCTCAGCTCGGCCTCGAGTACTTCGACGACATCGGCGACGACGAGCTGCCCGCCAGCATCGACGCCTTCGAGCTGTTCAAGCCTTAGCAGGCCGAGCTTCGAATCGGCCAAGCGGCAGAGCGGACTAGCGCAAGCCTCGCTTTGCGCTAAACTGTAAATGGAATCACATTCCGAATAATGGAACGCTCTGGAACGGTCGACAAAGCCCTACGTGTCCTGTCAGTGCTGCACCAAGCCCGTGCGCCACTTTCGCTGGCGGAGCTGTCGCGCGCGCTGTCCATCCCCAAGCCGACCACGCATCGCTTGCTCGCCTCGCTGCTCGAAGCAAGCTTGGTCGAGCAACAGTCGGACGCGCGCTACGCCCTAGGCGTAGGGCTGGTGCGGCTCGGGCTCGGCGCGCTCGCGCTCGAGCCAGTGGTGCGCGCCAGTCAGGTCGAGCTGGAGCGCGCCGCGCACGAGCTCGGGGAGACATTCTTCTTGGTCAAGGCTCGGGGTGGTCGCTTGGTCGTGCTGAGCAAGGTCGAGGGCACGGGCATGCTGCGCGTGGCACCGGACGTGGGCTCGGAAGTGCCGGTCGAGGTTACCGCGAGCGGGCGCTTGTACATGGCGTTTGCGCCCGAGCTGCTCGCGGGCAACCCGGGAGCTTCCCGCGTGTCCGCGACGGCCGTCAAACGCGCGCGCAGCCGCGGCTACGACGTGAACGAGGCCGAGTGGTTGCCGGGGCTGAGCGTGGTCGCGGCACCCATCTTGTCGAACGGCGAGCTCCTGGGCTGCGTCACCTGCGCCGGCCCTGCGGTGCGGCTCACGGGGCCGCGCCTGAAAACAGCCATTTTGGCCGCCCGTGGCGTGGCCGAGCGCGTCTCGCGCAGCTTGCAAGGAAGGTAACGGAGCAATGAACAAGGCAGTTTCAATCGACGGCCAGCTGGTGGCCGAAAAAGACGCGAAGATCTCGGTGCTGGACCATGGCCTGCTCTACGGCGACGGCTTGTTCGAAGGGATCCGCGTGCGCGCGGGGCGCATCTTCCGCCTCGAGCAGCACCTGGCACGGCTCGAGCTCGGCGCGCGCGCCTTGGGTCTCGACTTGCCCTTCGACGGCGAAGGGCGGGCGCGCATCGTGCGCGAGACCGTGCGCGCCTTCGCTCAGAAGGAAGCCTACGTTCGCTTGCTGGTGACGCGCGGTGAGGGGCCGCTCGGCGTCGATCCCTCGACTTGCAAGCAACCGACGCTGGTGTGCATCGTGGCCGAGATCGGTTTGTACAGCGCCGAGCAGCGCGCCCAGGGCCTGACCCTGATCACGTCCAGCTATCGTCGCCCGAGCCCAGACGTGCAAGACGTCGCCATCAAGACGCTCAACTATCTGGGGTCGGTGCTGGCCAAGCAAGAAGCCAGAAGGCAGGGCGCGGACGAGGCGCTGCTGCTCAATCAGAGCGGTCGCGTGTCCGAAGCCTCGGTCGCCAATATTTTCGTCGTACGTGGCCGCACGCTCTCGACGCCCCCCGCGCTCGATGGCTGTTTGGAGGGCATCAACCGCGGGGCGGTGCTGGAGCTAGCCCGAGAATTCGGCTTTTCCGCCGGCGAACGCTCGCTCGGCCGACGCGATCTGTTGGCGGCGGACGAGGTGTTCTTGACCGGTTCGGGCGCGGGGGTGGTCGGTGTGCGCAGCTTGGACGGTCGCGCGATTGGTCGTGGTCGGACGGGCGAGGTCACGCTCGAGCTCGAGCGCCGTCACCGCGCGCTTGCGGAGAGCGAAGGCCCGGTCACGGTGCCTTGAGCACGCAGGGCCGCCGCCGCTAGCATGCACAGCAGCGGCGTCACCACCAAGTGGTAGCGGTCTTCACCGAAGAACACCACATGCGTCAGCGCGGTCACCGCCAAGAGCGAGAGCAAGTAGCCGCCAGCGGCCCCTTGGGCGGGCCGCCCCGGAATGGGCAGCGCCGCGAGCACCGGCGTGAGCACCGCCAACAGATAGAACGGGTGGTCGTCGCTGAGCGCTGCATGAGCCGCCACGCCCAGCACCAGGGCCACCAGCGCGAGTTGTGCGAAAAACGCGGGGCGCGCGCGCCTGTCCCAGCGCGGCAAACCGACCGCCGAAAAAGCAGCGATCGCGAGCAGCAAGCGGTGAAACGCCGTCAGCAGCTCACGCGCCGCGACGCGCCGTGGCTCGGGCCAAGAATCCGGGTCGGCTTCGTGCAGATACTCGACCGCAAACGACTCGTGATCGAAGGTTTGCGCGAGCTTTAGCGGCGCGAGTGCAAGCCAACGCCAGGGAGCGGCTGCGATTTTCTTGCGCCCAACCTCGCCCCAGCAGCGATCTTGTTGCACCTGGCCGGTCACGATCGGACAGCCGTCGGCCCCTCGCAGTGTCTGAAACCGGCCGCTCTCGGTGATCGCGCCGATGGCCAGGTTCCAGCCGCCGTTGGTCGAGACCAACGCGCAGCCGTCCAAACGCTGACAATTGCGGATCGTCCAGGGCAGCACGACCAAGAGCGCGACCGCGCTGGCCGCTACCGCGCGCGCGGCGGCCTGCCACAGCGGTTTGGGCTGCGTGAAGATCAAGAGCGGCGCGGCCAGCAGGCTTGCCGGTCTGACGAGCGTGGCCACACCCAACAGTGCGCCGGCGTAGACGATCGCTTGCCACTGGCCACGAAAGTGCAGGGCTGCCAGCGCCGCGCCGACCAAGAGCAGCGCCGCGAGCGGCTCGGTCATCACCACTGCCGAATACACAATCAGGCCGGGGTGCATGGCGCACAGGCCGGCCGCTACGCGCGCGCGATCTCGGCTCAGGTAGTAGCGCGCGACGCGATGCAGGGCGGCCACCAAGAGCGCGCCGGTGACCGCGTTGACCACCGGCGCGACCACCAGCTCTGCCCCGAAAATACGGTAAAAGAAGCCCAATATGGCGCTGTAGCCGACGGGATAGTGGACCCAGGGCTTCCACAGCAAATGCCCATGTGAGAGCACGTCTTCGGAGTAGCCGAGGCCACGTGCGATGCGCGCCGCGCCAAAGTGATAATAGTGCCCGTCCCAAACGGGCTCTTTGGCCCAGGCGATGGCCACGAACAAGCGTGGCAAGAGCGCTGCCATGAACGCCGCCAACGTGAACGCCACGTCGCCGGACAATAGCCCAGCGTCCCTGACGAGGGGCCGAACGACCCCTCGCTCGCCCGCGCCGTTCAAGATTCTTGATCCCCGTCGCTGAGCGCTCGCCATTCGCGCAAGCGTCGGAGGTAGGTCTTGGACACCTGAGTCGGGTCGAGCTTGAGAAACTTGGCCAACTGCTGCACGAAGCCGCGCGTGTAGACCAGCGCTGGCAACTCCGCGTAGCGCTCGGCCTCGATGGCCTGCAGATGCGTGGACGAAATTTTGGTCAGCTTCGCGATCTCGCTCAGCTCGATGCCCTGAGATTCCCGCACTTTGCGCAGCAAGGTGCCGGTGAACTCGGTCTCGCCGTTGATCTCCCGGGCCAGCTCTTTTTGCAGCATGGAACGCTCGGCTTCGAGCGCGCTGTCGAGCGCGGCGTTGCGCTTGGGCAGCTCGGCCTGTTCGGCCGGGAACACGGAGGCGTCGTAGGCCTTGCGCCGCAGCGGATCGAGCAAGGTGTCGTGCGCTTCCTCGACCCGCGCTTGCTCGGCGCGCAGTTGCTCACCTTTCAGGAGCGAGGTCAGCGGCAAGCTGCCGGGCTGATACAGCTCGCGCTGGCGCTTGTAGGCGCGCCTCAGATCTTCGTCGCTGGCGCTCTGGTGTGTCCAGAGCACATCGTACAGATTCGGATCGCCCGGGATCAAAGATAGCGCGCGCACGGCGGGCTGTTGCTCGCGCGTGGTGCTCAAGGCCAGCACGCGCCGGGCGATGCGCTCCAGGTTGCGCGCGCTCTTGCTGGTTGGACTGTCGATCAAGAGCGGCCGGCGGTGCACCACGCTGAGCCACACCGCGTCGTCCTGCTCGATGTGACCTACGTAGTCGTAGTTCACGCCCAGATAACGCTCGGCCATGTCGCACATGGCTGGACCGAGCTCGGTATCGCCGCGTAGACGGCCGTTGTTCACCACCAGGCGCGGTCGTAGCTTGCTGAGCTCGGCGGCCGCAAGCTCGCCCAAAGTGGAGTCGTAGCGCGCCACGGCGCGCACCAAGTCTTGCGGCGGCGGCAGCGGCCCGAGCTCGGCCTCTGCGCGCTCCAGGAGGCGCATCTTGAAGCGGTCCTTGGCCAGCAAGCGGCGCATCACGCGTTGGAAGAGCGCGCGCGCGAAGCGATAGGTGGCCTCGATGCTGGGCGGCTCGGGGGACGCGACCGTGATGCCGATGTCCGCGCCCAAGAACAAGTCGAGCGTGGCGGGGCCCGTGCCTGCACCGAGATCGATGATCACGTAGTCGATATCGAGCTTCTGCACCTGGCGCGCCCAGCGCGGTTTACGGCCGGGCCGCACGGGCACGGGTGAGCCGATGCGGTAGCCTTGCGGCACGAGCTGCAGACCGGGCACCTGCGTCGGCAGGGCGACCAGAGTCTCTTCTTCTTCGTCTTCGCTGCTGCTCGGCGCGGTGTTGGGCAAGTCGATGCCGAGCACGGTGTGCAAGGCGGCGCCCGCTGGATCGGCATCGATCAGCAAGACCGAACGGCCGAGCTGGGCCACGTACACACCCAGGTTGGCGGCGAGCACGCTTTTTCCGACGCCGCCGCGGCCGCCGCCCACGGCGATCGTGCGCCGCACGCCCGGAGGCGGCGCGATGCCTTGGGAGGAATCGGGAGAGTAGGTTGGCGGCGAGACGTCCGACATACGGGAGGCTGCGATTTACATGACTCGTGCTGCCTTCGCCATCCGAACAGCCCCGGATCGCCACGCTGACGTCGACGGGCCGCGTCAAAATTACCCAGGATCTTGGCAATTGGCCGGCAAAGCGCGGAAATCGATAACGAAAGGCCGCGGGCGCGCGATCCGCCTTCCAAGACCGCCCAGGTCGAGACTACGCTCGGCCCCGCAATGTTCAGCCTGCGCTTGGCTGGGGCAGCCCTCGGTTTTGCCCTGTTAAATTCTCAGTTGACCACCTGTCGCTCGCCCGGCGAGGGAGGCTCGGAAGCGGCTCCCGCGCACACCGAGGTGAAGGACGTGACGCTTCCCGGGGTGGACACCTCGGAGCTGACCGGTCGCGAAAAGGCCGACTGGTCGCGGGACGTCTCGGATCTGCTCGCGCCTTGCCCGGATCAGCCGGTGAGCTTGGCCCAGTGCGTGAAAGAAAATAGAAACTGTAAGCAGTGCCTGCCTGCGGTGAATTTCCTGCTCAAGCAAGTACGACGCGGGCGCCCGCGCGCTCAGATCGAAGCCGCGTACCGCAACCGGTTTTCGCCTGATGCGGTGCAGAACATCGAGCTGCAAGATTCACCCGCCAAGGGGCCGACTGGCGCGCCGGTTTTGATCGTGGAGTTCGCGGACTTCGAATGCCCGCACTGCGCCGCGACACGGCCCATGCTCGACGAGCTGGTCAAGCGCTACGACGGGCAAATTCGCTTCGTGTACAAGAATTTCCCGCTGCAAAGTCACCAATACGCCGAAAAAGCGGCGCGTGCGGCGTTGGCCGCGCACAAGCAGAACAAGTTCTGGGAGATGGAAGTCGCGCTCTTCGACAACCAGACGAATCTGCAGCCGTCGGTCGTGGAGCAGCTGGCGAAATCGATCGGGCTCGACATGCCGCGCTTCCAAAAGGATTGGGAGAGCGAGGCCGTGGCCGATCTCGTGTCGCGCGATCGCAAGCAGGGCGAACGCTTGGAGCTGTCCGGCACGCCGACCATCTTCATCAACGGCCGCAAATTCGAAAGCGCCGGCGAGTTCAAGGAAGACCTCGAAGAGTGGGTTCTGCTCGAGATCAAGCTCTCGGGTGGCAACGCAACGCCGCACGTGGCCGAAGCTGCACCGAGCAACGCGGCTCCCAGCGCTAGCGCTGCGCCAGCGGGCTCGGCCAAAGCCGCCGTCAAAGATCAAAAGCCGCGGTCGCCGCTTTGAGAGGCGTTAGCGCCGATCACGGCTGTTTTCCCAGCGGGCGTCACTATCCGGGTATTGCGCACCTGCTGCGCATCGTCGCGGCCGGCTTGGTCGATGAGTTCGCGGCGGACCACGCGGTGCATGGCCTTCACTTGGTGGCGATCGACACGGAGACCACGGGTCGCGATCCGCTCACCTGCCGCGTCGTCGAGGTCGCGTGTGTGTTTTGGCGCGACGGCGGCGTCGTCGAACGAAAGAGCTGGCTGGTCAACCCGGGTTGTCCCATCCCGCAAGAAGCCTTCGAGGTGCACGGCATCGGCGATGAGCAGGTGAAGGACGCGCCGCCTTTCTCGGCCATCGTGTCCGAGCTGTTCGAGTGCCTCGCGGGCCATGTGCCGATGGCCTACAACGCCGAATACGATCGCAAGGTCTTGACGGCCGAGCTCGGCCGTCTGGCTAGTCTCCCGGCCATTGCTCCGCCCGCCTTCAAGAAGGGTGTCGAGTGGGTCGATCCCTTGGTCTGGGCGCGTGAGCTGCAGAAGCTCGAAAAGAGCCGCGCGCTCGGCGACGTCGTGCAACGCCTGGGCATCGTGCTCGAAAATGCTCATCGTGCGGCCGCCGACGCCGAGGCCACGCTGCACGTGTTCGCGGCGTTCATGGCCGATACGCGGGTCCCGAAGGCGTACGGTGCCCTGGTCCAAGAACAGCGCCGTCTGGCGCGCGCCTTCGAAGACGAACGCGGCTGGCGCTTTCGCTAGTCTTTAATGCAATGTGAACGCCGGTACGCGCGGCGCTCACCCCGCGCGCTTGGAATCGAGTCTCGATTAGTGAGAAGGTACCCGAGGAGGGAAGATGGCATCCCAAGTCTTCGTCGTTCCGAATTCGGGTGGCAATGCTCTGCTCGCCTGTCTGCTGCTCGTGCCGGCTGCGCTGGTGGTAATTCTCGCCGTGGTCTTTTGGCCGCGGCCCCTGCGTATCCAGGTCACGCCCCAGGAGCTGAAGGTGAGCGGTAGTGTCTACGGGCGTACGTTCGCGCGCGGCGACCTGGAGCTCGAGGACGCGCGCGTCGTCGATCTCGGCCGCGAGCGAGCGCTGGTTCCCGCACGGCGCAGCAACGGGGTGGCTCTCGCCAATTATCAGGTGGGCTGGTTCCGTTTGAAAAATGGTCAACGGGCGCTGTGCTTTCTGACCGCCCGAGACAAGGTCCTCTACCTGCCCACGAAGAATAGTTTCGTTCTGCTGCTCAGTGTGTCCGAGCCGGACCAGCTGTTGGCAGCCCTGGGAACGTGAGAACGATGCGGCGAACCGCGGGCTAGGCCGTGCGCCACGGGCAAAGCCCGGGGAAACGCCTGGCTTCGCTCTGGGGGCTTTTCGGCCGCCGCTGTCGTAAGGGGCGGGAACGCGCTACGGTAGGCTGGCACCCATGCCTCAACGCGTACCCGTCAAGATTGGTGATCAGCTGTTCCAACATGAAGATGGCGCGTCGTTCGGCGCTGTAGTCGGCATTCACGAACACGAGCTGCTCGTGGAGATCGAAGGCGTCGGGCAAGCCGTGCTGCCAGGCATCGCCATCAAAGCCGTGCACGACGGGAAGCTGATCGTCGATCTGAGCCAGTTGCCCCCGCCGCTGCGCACGTCGATCAAGCACGCCCACGATCGCGAGACGGAATAGTCGCAAGTCAGTCAGCGGCCTTCGAGCAGGGCCGGGGCCGCTTCAGGGCGTCAATACGGCTCGGAAACGCACTCGGTTCTCCATCACCTTGGCGAAGGCCTCTTCGGCTTGTTCCAGCTTGAAGCGCTCGATGCGTGGACGGACACCGCTGAGCGCACTGAAGCTCAGCGTCTCCTCCGAATCCATGGCCGTTCCGCTGGGCCAGCCGGCGACGGTCTTACCGCTGAGCAGGCTGAACGCCGAGAGCGAGACCGGATCTTGTGGTGCCGCGATGATCAGCAGCTTGCCTCGCGATTTCAAGCCTCCGAGCGTGCTGGCCATGGCCTCGGCGTTGGGCGCCGTGGCCAGCACCAAATCGGCCCCGCCGAGCTTCTGCAAGCCTTCGGCGGCGCTACTGACGTTGGTATCGACGTACTCGTGCGCGCCGAGTTGCCGAGCGAGCTGTTCTTTATCCGCACCCCGCGAGACGGCGATGGTGCGAAAGCCCATCTTTGCTGCGTATTGAAGCCCGAGGTGCCCGAGCCCCCCGATGCCTTGCACCGCCACCGTGTCGCCGGCGCGAGCGCCGCTGTTGCGCAGCGCATTGTAGGTCGTGATGCCGGCACACAAGAGCGGTGCCGCGTCCACCGCGGAAAGCTCGGCCGGCATGCGGGCGACCGCCTCTTGGGGCACGACCACGAACTCCGCATAGCCGCCGTCGTAGCTGATGCCACAGACCTTGGCCTTCTCGCAGTTGATGAACAGGCCCTTGCGGCAGGCCGTGCACTCGAAGCAATGACCGCCGTGCCAGCCCACACCCACGCGGTCACCCACTTTCCAGGCGTTCACGCCTTCACCGATGGCGTCCACCGTGCCCGCGATTTCATGGCCGGGGATGCGCGGCAGCTGTAGCCCGGGGTATACGCCGAACTTCACGAAAGCGTCACTGTGACAGATGCCACACGCTTCGACGCGGATACGCACCTGGTGCGGCCCGGCCTGGGGGACTTCGCGTTCGACGAGCTCGAACGGTCCGCGTGCTGCCGAAACTTGAATTGCTCGCATTTTCGCCATGGTGCCCTCGCGATCTGAAAGTGGGCGGAGTGCATAACGACGCGGCCGGCTCACCGCCAGTCCCACCCGGGCGTTGGTCGGCGCGATTTCCTGGCACTTGGAGTGAGCGAGTCGATAGAAAATGCTTGGGAGCGGCGTCGCGTCGCTGCCAAAAAACGCAGCCCAAGCCGCTACTCGCGGATCTGAAAGCTCTTCGGCAGCGTGAGCGAGCTGCCACTGAAGGGCGGTACGTGCGCGCCGCGAAAGGCCCCTATCACGCACTGTCCCACGGCCGTGCCGGCGAAGGGCGGCGAGACTGCCACCGATTTGACGGCGCCCTCGGGCGAGAAGGTCACGCTCGCCGAGCCAGCACCGCTCGGGCCGCCGTCGCGCTTGCAGGCAGTGGCGGCGGACGCGGCGGAGCCCAGCGCTGCCAACGCGGCACCGCGGTTGAAGGGCGCGCGCTGATCCGCGGGCACGACTTCGGGTGGCGGTGTGCTGGTCGTGGTCGCGGGCACGTTCGCGGCAGGGAGCTCTTTGGTTTTGTACGGGTTCTCGACCTCGTCGGGATCTCGACCCAGGTCTTTGCTCAGGTGCGTCGCGCTGGCAGCAGGGGGTGCGACCGCCGCGACCGCGACAGAAGTCCGGTGACTGCCGATCGCGTCCGAAGCGGGCGCTGGGGGGACGGCTCCGACTGCGGTCGGCAAGCTGTCGATGTTCACCCCAACAGGGCCCGTGTCGTCGGTTGGCGCGCGGTTGGCCGCGGCTTGGGGAGTCGCGCGCTGCAGCTGGGTGGTGATCAGTGGTGTCGGGCCGGGTCGATGCGACGCCCAAAAGATTGCGCTGGCCGCCGCGGCGAGCCCGCCGAGCGCCGCGAAAAACGGCAAAAAGCCGGTCTTTCGCGCGAGCGTTCGATCGAGCGTTTGCGCGTGCGGGGTGGTGCCCGTACGCGAAGTCGAATACTGCGAGCCGCTGGTCGGCGGCTCGGAGGGCAAACCGAAATGTCCGCTCACTCGGTCCGAAGGTGAAGCAAAATGCCCACTCACGCGGTCCGAGCTCGAGCGATCGGGCAAGGCCGAGTGCTCCGGCACCAGCCCCGATGCCACCACGCCGTCTGCCATGGTCAAAGCATCGCGTAGGGCCTGGCGCTGCTGCTCGATGCGCGTGCCCAGCACGCGCTTCACCAGCTGGCCAACACCAGCAGGCGAAACCATGATCCGCTCTTCCTTCAAATAGTGTTCGAGCGCGTCACGGAATTCAGCTGCCGTCTGAAAGCGTTCGTTCACGTTGCGAGAAAGCGCCCGCTTGACGATCGCCGCGAGGGTGTCGGGGTACTTCGCGTACACTTCCTGCGGCGACGGAATGCGGCCGCTCTTGACCAACTCCAACGTGTGCGCCGCGTCGTCACCGCGAAACAGCCGCTCACCGGTGGTCAGCTCGTACAAAACGATGCCCAGCGCGAACACGTCACTGCGCCGATCGACCTTGCCGGCGCGCGCCTGTTCCGGCGACATATAGCCGAATTTTCCCTTGATTCGGTCGCCGCCTTCGAGCTCGGAGTGAGCCGTGGCGTTGGCGACGCCGAAGTCGACCAGCTTGGCTTGGCCGTCGAGTCCGACCAAAATGTTGTGCGGCGAGATGTCGCAATGAACGATGTTGCGCAGCTCGCCGTCCCAGCCGCGCAGCTCATGTGCGGCGTGCAAACCCGCAGCGGTATCGGCGATGATCTTCACGGCCATCTCTGCCGGAATCGCGCGGCGGCGCTTGGCCTCCTTGATCAGTGTACGCAGTGAGTCTCCCTCGACCCACTCCATGGCCATGTACAGGATGCCGCGGTCTTCCGAGACCTCGTGCACCTTGACCACATTGGGGTGGTCGATGCTGCGCACGATCTGCCCCTCGCCCAAGAACATGGCGCGAAAGTCGGAGTGCTGTGCCAGCTCGGGGAGCATGGCCTTGACGGCCACCAAACGCTGCCTACCGCTGACCGGGGCTTTCTCGCGCGCGACCCAAACGCTCGCCATGCCACCGCGTCCGAGGCGCGTGAGTAGCTCGTAGTGGCCGAGGGTCGACCCTGACTTTAGTTCTGCGTTCATGTGTGGGTCGGATTCGACCAACCGCGCCTGATCAATCTGCAAAGCGAGGCTCGCTCGCGAACTTCGCTATCATTATTTATGCCACGACTTTCCAGGGCATGCGAGTAGCCGAGCTCGCCTGCAACAGCCAGCGGGCGCGCGCGTTCATGTAGTTCAGGGTGTACCGCTGTCGCCTGAGCTGCGCGTGCCGTCTTCGGCCGCGGCGGCGCGTGCCTTGGCCAGGGCGGCTGCGCTTGGGCTGAGCTTGGGTGCAGTGACCTTCAACGTGACATCGAGCAATAGTGTCTCGCCGGGGGTCAGTTCGATGGTGCGCCGCTCGACCGGCGCGTTGGGGTGCTCGAGCCGCACGTAGTGGCTGCCGGCGCTGAGCGGGATCGGCCGAGCAAAGGGAGTGATTTCAACCTCTTGGCCGTCCACGATCACGTGCGCCCAGGGGTGGGCCACCACTCGCAAGGAGGCTCGCCCAACCGGCAAGAGCTCGAGCCGTCGGCCGGCTTGGGCGGCCACGGCGGTGCCCACGTTTTTGCCCGACAGCAGCTGGATGGCGAACCCGCCGCCCAGGACTGCCAACAATGCCACGAACAGGCCCGCCAGCGTCACGCCCACACGCCCCTCGCGTGAGCGCGGTTTTCGCTCGGCCGTGCCCTTGAGCGGGCTGCCATCGACCAAGCGGGCTCGGATCAGCGTGTCGCGCAGCAGCGGCGCGGTGGGCTCGGCGCCCAATTCTTGGCCGGCGGCTTCCAGGATGGCGCAGGCCTCGAGCGCGCCGTCGAAGCGATCGCTCGGCATTTTTTCTAGGCAGCGCTGCGTCATGCGCTCGAGCGCTTGGCTCACGCCGGGCGCCTTCTTGCTCAATGGGGGCACCGGGTCGCGTCGAATGCGCAGCGACGTGCTGCGATCGTCGGGACCATCGAACGGGCGCTCGCCGCTCAGCATCTCGTACAGCAGTACGCCGAGCGAAAAAAGATCGCTTCGGCCGTCCGCGCGCTCGCCCAAGATCTGCTCCGGCGACATGTACGCGGGTCCGCCGTAACCCGTGCCGCCTTCGAGTAGCTCGGGCGCCGTCGGCATGCGCTCGTCGAATGCGACGCTGAAATTCGCCAGCTTGAGCGAACCGTCTTTTCCGATCAGGATGTTTTTCGGTTGCACGTCGCGGTGCACGACGCCATGCGCATGCGCATGCGCGAGCGCTCGGCACACTTCGAGCGCGACCGCGCAGGCGAAGGCCTCTGGCACGCGCTTGCTGCGCTTCATCACCTCGTCGAGCGATACGCCGTCGACGTATTCGAGCACGAGCCACATGCGCTCGCCTCGGCGCACGAAATCGTATACCTCGAGGATGTTCGGATGGTTCAGCTCGGCCAAGAGCCGCGCCTCGCGCTCGAGCGAGGCGGCGAACGGCGACGAGGGCAAGATACTCGAGCCGAGCGCCTTGATGAACGCCGGGCGCCCGAGCGGCTCTTGGACCACGTGATACAGGTCCGTGATCGGCCCTGTGCTCAGCTTTTTTACGATTTCGCAGCCGTCGAAGCGTTCCGCTGCCGTCATTTCGCGCGCACGTTAACATCGGCAATCGGCCCGGTGTCGAGCCAAGAACTCGCTCATTGAGACTTCGGGGGCTTGGCACTACAACGGCGCGGCGCAGCCTATGAACGGCGAGTCCCTTCCCAGCCCCGTCGCTCCCTCGCCTCCGTCGTCGCCCGAGCCTCGCGTGACCCTGCGCGAGCGGCTGGTCGCTTGGCTCGCCGGGCTCAGGGCCTACTTCAGCGAGCAGGATCCGCGCTTCCTGACCGCCTTCGCGCCCGCGTTCGTGCTGAGCGTGCTGATCTACGTGCGCAGCCCGCTCTCGAACTACATCTTCGACGAGCAAGAGGCGCTGCTCGCCAATCCGTACGTCAACGGCCAGGCCGGCGGCTTCCTCCACGCCTTCACGCGCGACTTTTGGGGTTTGCCGCCGGAGCGCAGCATCGGTTCGTACCGGCCGCTGCCGGACCTGGTGTGGCGTGCGCTGTGGTTCGTCAGCCATCGCCCGTTTTTGCACCATTGGGTCAACGTGCTCGTGCACGCGGTGAACGCTTCGCTCGTGGCAAGCTTCGTGCTTTTGCTCAGCCGGCAGCGCGCCACGAGTTGGCTTGCGGGAGCTTGCTTCCTTTCGTCGGCGGTGCTCACCGAGGCCATCACCGGCGTGGTGGGCATCGCCGATGTGTTCGGCGGCTTGTTCGTGCTGACGGCGCTGATGTGCTTGCAGCGCGGCCTGCTCTCGATGCCGCTGGGTGTGTTCGCGCTGGTGCTGCTCGGCCTGTTCAGCAAAGAGAGCGTGCTCGTGGCGCTGCCGCTCGTGCCCTGGGTGGCGCTGCTCAGCGCGCCGATCTTGCATCCCGCGCGGCCACTGCGTGCGCTCAGGGCCGGCGCTGCATTCGTGGCCTGCGCAGCTGCGCTCGTGGGCTACACCTACTTTCGACGCCGCTTCTTTCCCGTCGTATCGCAGGTCGATGCGGGCGCCGCGTTGCCGGCCGAGGCCGGCGCGTTCGCGCACGCGCTGGCCAAGTTCTTACACTGGTTTCAGCAGCCGCAATTGCCGCACGATCCGGTCAATAATCCGCTGGTCGACGCCGATCTGCCGCATCGCGTGGCGGGCGCCCTGCGTGTCTACGCGCGCGGCCTGGGGCAAATCGTCTTTCCCTGGACGCTCAGCGGCGACTATTCGTTCCCGCAGGAGCCGAGCCCGGAGCGCGTGTACTTTCCCGAGAGCATCTTGGGCGGGCTACTTTTGGTGCTGCCGCCGATCGCGGGCGTTTTCATCTGGATCGCGAGCCTGGGGCGCGAAATGCGCGCGCGCGCTCGAGCCAAACTGCAGGGCGTTGCGTTCGGCGCAGACGAGCGACAAGGCCTGCTCGTGTTGCTCGCGATCGGCTTGGTTTGGCTGCCGGTCGCCTACTTTCCGCACTCCAACATCCCCGTGCTCTTGCCCACGATTCGCGCGGAGCGCTTTTGGTACTTACCTGCCTTCGGTTCGGCCTGCGTGTTGGCCGTGCTGTTTACGCGCCTTTTGCGCAGCAAGTGGCCGTGGGGCGCTGCGGCGGTGGGCGCGTTTCTGGGCTTCCAAGCCCTCTCAGGTCGCCTGCACGCCTTCGACTACAGCGACGATTTGATGTTCTGGCGCGCGACGCACAACGCCGCTCCGCGTAGCGCCAAAGCGCAACTCAACTACTCGGTCATGCTCGGTGCCCGCGGTCAGCTCGAAGAACGCCTGAAAATCAACGCCGAGGCCATGCGCCTCGCGCCCAACTGGCCCATGGCTCACGTGTATTACGGCGACACCCTGTGCCGGCTCAAACGCGCCGAACAAGCCTGGCCCCATTACATGCGCGGCTTCGAGCTCGCGCCCAATGATCTGAATCTGATCGCGCTCGGTTTGCAGTGCGCGTGGGAAGAGAAGATCATCGAGGCGCACAAGGATGACCTGCTCGCGGCCTCGGAAAAGCACCCCGGAAGCTGGCTCGCGTTTCTGGGCACTGACCTCGTGTACAACGGCGTCGCGAACGGGGGAGTGCAGAAGAAGTATCGCCCGCGCGCTTACGATGAGGGGCCCAAGGGCGACGCTCCTTGATTCGTACGTCGTAGTGCGGCCTCATGCCGATTGCTCAGGTCGCGTTCAGGCTACCGGCACCGCTGTTGGCGATAACCGTCACGGAGCCCGCTACCGGTAGCCCCGTTGGCGATCAGCGTCACGGTCGGGACTACGGGCAGCGCTGTTGGCCATGACCGTAGCGAGCTGGGCTGCGGCTGCCCGACAGATGTGTTGTGTCGTGTTTTATAGAAACACGCACAGGCGATCGAGCGGGCTTCCGGCAGCTGAAATCACCTCTGTTGAAACATGAGCGTAGCGTGCCGTGGTCCGGATACTTCGATGTCCGAGCAGAACCTGAACGACGCGAAGATCGGTGCCGGCCTCGAGTGAGTGGGTCGCAAAGCAATGGCGGAGTACGTGCGGCGTGACACGCTTCGCCAAGCCAGCCTCGGCCGCCGCGCGCTTCAATGCATTCCGCGCAACCTCGGGACTTACCGGCGTGCCACGTGACGTAGCGAACAACCAGGGCGCTGGCGGACGGGTAAATTTCCAATATGCACGCAGAATGCCCAGTAGCCGGGCGCCCAATGTCACCAATCTTTCTTGCCGCCCCTTCCCGTGTCGAACGCAGATGACTCCGCGCTCGGCGTCGATGTCCCGCGTCTCGAGTTGGCTGGCTTCCCAGAGTCGCAGACCGGTCGCGTAAATGAGCGAGAAAAACACTCGGTACTTGGGCTCGCGGAGGGCTCGGAGCACCCGTTCCACCTCGTCGGCGCTCAGCACGACGGGAAGTCGAGGCGCGTCCCTGGGCCAAGACAGGAAGCTCGTGACTTCGGGTCGTCCAAGCGTCTTTCCGTACAGGAACTTGAGTGCCGCGAAGTGTTGACGCATGCGTTGGGCGCTGAGGTTGCGCGCTAGCAGGTGTTGAACCCACACGCGTACTTCGTCCTGGCCCGCTCTCGACGGGCAGACCCCACCAAACGCGGCAAAGTCCGTGGTCGCGTGAAGATAGATCTGCTGAGTTCGGGGCGAACGTCCAGCAAGCTTCAAGTCCTGTATCATGCGGGCTTTCACCACTTCCATATCACTCTCCTGCTCGTCGACTGGGGTTCGCGATCACGCCGACCACGCATCATTCGCGCAGTGCGGTGCGATCGATTTACGAAAGGGCCGAACACGCCGTCTCACGCATGGTGAGATTGCGGACCAGTAGGATATAGAGAAACCAACCGGAGTTTGCTCACGATGCGTGTTCTTGCAGGCCTCGAATTCGGAGGCGCGACGCTGACGGAATTCGACGACCTCGAGCCGGGGCGGGGCAAGCTTGGTCACGCGGTCTGGAGCCCAAGTCAGCTTTTGCGTGATCTCGAGCTCCGGCTCGGACTCAGCGCGGGGGTCGAATCGGAGGCTCTGCGCGGCGCCCGCTGGGTAGCGCGCATGGCGGACCTCGCGCCGCGCGGCCGGTTCTATTCGAAGTCGTTCGAGGTCGATGCACTCGAGACCGCTCGCAGCGTGCTGCGGCTTCGTGATTCGCTCGTCGAGGCGGGGTGGAACGGCCATACGCTGCCCGAGGGCGGCGCGCGCTTGGAGGGGATCGCTGAACTGGAAGCTCTCGGCATCCCGATGCTCCCATCCGGCTACGTGGATCGGCTGGCGACGGTCGAACGTGCACTCGGCGATTGGCGGACACGCCTTTACTCTGAGGTGGTTCTGGCCGAGCCAGAGGATCTCTGGCCATCGCGCTGGAGGGCGATATTTCGAGCGTTCGAACGCATCGGAACGCTTTTGACGTACCAGAGGCCGAGCTTCCGCGGCGCGCCGGCCGATTCAGATCTGGGCAGAGTGCAGGCTGCGCTCAAAGTCGGGACCTCGACTGCACCGATCGCGTTGAGTGGCGACGGCTCACGGGTACTCCTGACCGCCGAGACGTCCTGGGAAGCGGCGCACACGGCCGTCGCCATTCTCGACAACCTGCCGGCCGCGCGCACGGTCGTTATCCGCGAGGCTGAAGTATCGGCACTCGACAACGCCTTTTCTCGCCACGGTTCGCGCACTCAAGGCTGGCGGTCTATCAGCCCGTGGCGTGCAGCCTTGCAAGTCATGCCGCTCGCGCTCGAGCTCGCATTCGAACCCAAGGATCCGCAGCGCGTTCTGGAGTTGCTGACTTTGCCCGTTGGGCCGTTTCTGGGTTTCGCGGGTCGGCGCTTGGCCGAAGCGCTCACGCAGTCGCCAGGGATTGGCAGCCCGTCGTGGGAGGAGGCCAAAATCAGGCTGGCAAAGGGTGCCGACCAGCACGGCGAATCCGGGGCATCGAACGGGGAACGCGGCACGCAGCTCCTCGCGCGCATTGCCGACTGGTTGGAGCAGCCAGGTGACGACGCGGTTTCCGGCGCCCCCAAGGCGGCGTTAATCCAGGTCCTCGACCGCGTGCGCACCTGGCTGATTTCACGCATCCCGACTGCGCCGGAGGATGAGATGCTGCTGACCGCCACGCGACACGCTGGCGTACTGTGCGCCGCATTACAAAGCGATCCGCGTTCGACGTTCAGCCTAGTCGAAGTGCGGCGGCTTGCGGAGTCCGTTCTCGATTCTGGCGCCGCAATGCCACTCATCAGCGAGACGGCGGGCAGAGTCGCGCATGTGGATCGGCCGGGGAATCTTCGCGTGGCGCGCGAGAACGTCGTGTGGTGGTCGTTTGTTGCGAACGCCCGGTCTCATGTCGGGCTTGCGTGGCGCCGCAATGAGCTCGCGGCGCTTTCACGGGCAGGGATCCTTTTTCCCGATCCCAAAAGGCACCTCGCGAATCGGGCGCTCAGCTGGAGGGGGGCCGTCCTTGCCGCCACCGAACGCGCGATCCTCATCACGCCTCAGCGCTGTGCTGGAGAGCGCACGGCAGCACATCCCCTTTGGGACGAGCTCGCCGCCGCCACCCAGGCTGACGAAGCGACACTCACGCGTGTTACTCTGAACGTCCGCGAGCTCCGAACCCCTTCGGCCGTCACAACGCTGCTGAAGTGCCCTTCCTTGCAAGCGCTGGATCCAATCGCCTTGCCGGGTGGCTACGGACAATGGCGGGTTCCGATCGGCACCGTTGCACCCATCGACCACTTTTCTGCCGCGAGCCTCAATGCCCTTCTTGGTTGCCCTCTGCAATGGGGGTTGCAATATCGTGCCGGCGTCAACTCTGGAGGGCATGCTCTGCCGCCGCTCTTCATGCTGAACGGGAGCCTTGGACATCGACTCGTCGAGGTGCTTTACGGTCAGGGGGCATTCGATCTACCGCAGCCAGCTCTCGAAGAACGCGCCGAAGCAGAGCTCGATCAGCTTTTCAAACGCGAGGGCGCCATCCTGCTGCGAGCTGGAATGGCCTTCGAGCGGACCCAGCTGCGAAGGCAGCTCGTGGACTCGATGCTCGAGCTGTCGCGTTCGCTGAGCGGGGCCGGGCTGCGCATCCTCGCAGTCGAGAAGCCCATCGATGTGACGTGGCGAGGAGTGAAGCTAGTTGGTCGAATCGATTTGCTCGTGGAGAATCAGGACGGCGTTCAAGCAATCGTCGATGTGAAGTGGGGCTCGGCGAGCTACCGCGATCTGTTGAAGTCGGGGCACGCACTGCAACTCGCGGTGTACGCTTTCGCGCACAGTAACGAACGCGGTGATCAAACCATTCCAGAAGCGACCTACTTCTCGCTCAAACAGCAAAAGCTGTTCGGCTTGCCCTCGAAGCTCATGCCCAACGCAGAAGAGGTTGGGGGACCAAGCCTGGCGGAGACGTGGACGAAAATCGAACGCTCGGTCGAAAAGGCGGAACAGCTGACCATGAGCGGAAGATTTCCGGTGACTGGCGTCCGTCAGTCGCTCCCACTACTTTCCTCCCTCGCAATTCCAGAAAGCGCACACGACCACCACTTCGGATTGCCGGCAGAGGAGAGCTGCAAATACTGCGGATTCGATGCGATCTGTGGGCGGCGCTGGGAGCTCACGCCGTGACTGGCGAAGCGAAAGCAGGCGGGTTCGCGACGGGCCTGCGTCTGGTGAGCGCCAGCGCCGGAAGTGGAAAAACCTACCGCCTCACGGAGGAAGTGACCTGGGCCGTGGCGCCATCTAACGGCGCTTCGATCGAGATCGACGGACTGGTGGCGGTCACCTACACGACCAAGGCACAGGCGGAGCTGGAGGCTCGGATCCGCCGCGTGCTCGCCGACAAGGGCGCGGGCGAACGCGCGCAGCAACTCCCGCTGGCCTACCTGGGCACAGTCCACTCCGTTTGCCTCCGCCTATTGAAGGAGTTCGCCTTGGATGCAGGACTCTCGCCGGCCGTAGACGTCATCCCTGGGAACGAAGGGCGTAAGCTGCTTCAGGCCGCGTTGGAGCGCGAGCTCGATCCCGCGCTCCGCTCGCGCATTGAGGACCTCGCGTTCGATTTGCAACTCAACTGGGACGGCCGCACCAGTCGCAATGACTGGGTGACCCCCGTCGACGACATCATGACGCTGGCACGCGGCAATCGCATTCGGCCAGACCAACTCCCCTCGATGGCGCAGCGGTCCGTTCGCGGCCTGCTCGAGCTGATGCCTACACCCGCAAGCGATGGCCAGGCTCTCGAGCTCGCGCTGAGCTCCGCGCTCGAAACGGCCGTCAGGGAGCTTTCGGCCCTTGCGGACGGGCAGAAAAATACCGCGGAAGCTTTGAAGATCCTGCGGGCCGGAGCATCGAGCCTCGGGGCCGGCCGGTTGCATTGGGGCGCGTGGGCAAAACTCGCCAAGTTAACGCCCGGTCGGCGTGGGCTATCCATAGTGGCTCCGGTTCACGAGGCCGCCGCTGCGTACGAACGACACCCAAGGTTGCAGGCCGAGGTCCGTGATCTCGCTGAGTGTCTCTTCGAAGCCGCGCGCATCGGGCTCGTCGCATATGCCGACTGGAAGGCGCGGCGAGGGCTAGTCGACTACGTGGACATGATCGATCGCGCACTCGATATCCTCGACGTTCCGGACGTGTCAGCCGAACTGCGCGGGCGGCTCGCCCTTGTCGTCGTCGACGAATTTCAGGACACAAGTCCCATCCAGCTCGCGCTCTTCATGCGCTTGCACGAATTGTGTGAGAATTCGGTCTGGGTCGGCGATCGCAAGCAGTGCATCTTCGAATATGCGGGTGCCGACCCGGCCTTGATGGAGGAGGTGACAAGCTGGGCAACGCAAAGCGGCGGGCAGCGCGAGTTTCTGGTGCACAACTATCGCTCTCGACCCGAGCTCGTGACAGCCACCTCGACGCTGTTTTCGGCTGTGTTCGCTAGACATGGCTACACGTTCGAAGAGGTAGTCACCACTGCCAAGCGCAAACCCTTACCCGAGCTTGACGGTCTGGCCCCCGTCGGGCTCTGGTGGCTGAACGGGCAGGAACAGGCGGCATTGGCAGACGGCGTGGCACGCCTCCTCGAGAAGCCGAGCGCAACGCCCGTTGTCGACCGCGTCAGCGGCCAGGTCCGTTCACTTCTACCTGGCGACATTGCGGTTCTCGTTTACTCGAATGCCGACGCCGCGAAGGTCTCCTCAGAGCTCAAGGCGCGCGGCATTCCCACCGTGCTGCCACGCGTGGGGTTGATCACCACGCCGGAGGGCACGTTGGTTTCGGCCGCGCTCCGCATCTTGGTCGACCCGCGCGACACGCTCGCGGCAGCCGAGATCGACGCGCTCACTGGCTATGACGGGCGGACGCCTGACGAATGGCTCACCGACCGGATCTGCACCGAGCGGACTAGAAAGGAATCCGCCGAGCAAGCAAAACTCGACGCCGAGGTAGTTCCGAGTCGAGAGGCAAGCCTCGATCAACCCGGCCCGTCTTGGATGCCCCCGATTGAGCGCCTGCGCGGCGAGCTATCGGTGCTCTCACCAGCAGAGGTACTCGACCGCGTGCTTTCGGTCCTCGACCTCGCCGGAATCGCGGTTCGCTGGCCCGACCCACTCCAGCGCCTGGGCAATCTCGACGCCCTTCGAGCGCTCGCTGCGGCTTACGAAGAACGCTGCGCCTATCAGCGCGAGGCCGCCTCCTTGCCCGGGCTTCTGCGCTACTTCGAAGAAACGCAGCAGGAAATCCGCCAGCGGGATGAAGAGCGCGCGACCGATGAGCAATACGTCAGCAGCACTGGCGACGCCGTCGTGATCTCGACCTATCACAAAGCCAAAGGCCTCGAATGGCCGGTTGTCGTGCTTGGTAGCCTGGATCGAAGGCGCAAACGCAACGCTTTCGACGTCGCCCCCGAAACCGATCGCCAAATATTCGATGCCTCGGATCCGCTGGGCGCGCGTTGGATTCGTTACTGGCCTTGGCCACTGGGGGCACAACAGGACGTACCGCTAGCCGAACGCGCCGCCCAATCCGCCGTAGGGAAAGCGATCGCCGAGCGCGATGGCCGCGAACGCGCCCGGTTGCTGTATGTCGGGTTCACCCGAGCGCGAGATCATTTGATCCTGGGTGTTCGCCTGGCCAAGAAGGGCCCCTGCACGAACTGGCTCGATGAGCTCAACGACGGCACGGGTCCACTATTGACCTTGCCCGATCCGTCGGCCATCGAATCGAGTTTGGGGATTCGCGGCCCCTCCGGGGCGGTACTCAAGATACCAGCCAGGGCCTGGTCGCTGGATGGCGATCAGGAGCTCGTCGACATGCCGGAGACGGCCGAGCCCCGCTATTGGTTTGCTCGATCAACCGACACTGCAGTCGATAATGCCCCTTCTTTTTACATTGCGCCGTCCCGAGCGGCGACGGAATCTCTGGCGCTGGGCGAGCTTCGAGTCGCAAGCACCGTGCGGTTCACGAGCCGCATGCCATTCACATCCGCACGCGGCACGGACTGGGATCACGTCGGCACCACGCTCCACGCCTTTCTCGCGGCTGACTACCCGGAGCTGGGCAGTGTGGAACGTGCTGGCCTTGCGCAACGGATTCTTGGTCGTGCAGAGTTGGACGCATCATTCACTATCGACGCCTTGCTAGGTGCTGGCGACGCGCTCCGCAAGTTCGTCGCGGAACGATGGCCGAACGCCATTTGGCACCGCGAGGTCCCGGTCTTGGCAGCTCTCGACACCGAACAGGGGTCGCGACGCATCGCGGGTAGCATCGACTTGCTCCTCGAAACGCCGACCGGCTTCATCATCATCGATCACAAGAGCTTTCCGGGCGCGGCGTCGCACTGGGAATCGAGGGCGCTCGAGTACGCGCCGCAGCTTGCGACCTATTCGAAAGCGATCGAAATGGCAGGCGGGAAGGTGATCGGGCGCTTCGTGCATTTCACGGTCGGAGGAGGCATGGCGGAACTCGTTGCGACTTAGCTAAGTGCCCCGTCAATAGTCATTCTGCGATGGCGTGCTTGCAGCATTCCCAGCACAACTACGTATCACTTGCGCAGCTTGAAACGTTCGTTGCGCCCCGGCTACCTTTGCACGCTTCACGAGGTGGACCCAGTGAGCAAACGGAGCGGCGGACAATCAAGCGCTTCTCAAATGCTGAAGCGGCTGTGGCAGCTGGTGCAGGCGATCCAATGCAGTAGGGCTGGGGTCAGGGTCGCTCAGCTCGTGGAGGAAACAGGCCTGGCACGAGCCACCATCTATCGGGATCTCGGGCGTCTCGAAGAATGGGGTGCGCCCCTCCACGTCGAAACCAGGAATGGTGAGCGGCGCTACCGGTTTCTTCGTTCGTCGGAGCTCCCGGCGATGGGCTTCAATGCGCTGCAGATCGCCGCTCTCCATCTCGCGCGTCAGCAACTCCAGCCGCTGGCGGGCGCGCCGCTCGTCCGAGAGCTCGACGAGCTCCTCCAAAAACTCCGACCCAACGAGCTCCAACAAAACCTCCGCTTCGCGGTCCGCGCAGCGGGTCGACCAGAAATACTCAAAACCGTCGAACGTGCGCGCCAATATGAGCGCCGCGCGCGTATCGAATATCGCGCCGCATCCCGGAACGGCGCCTCGACCTGCGTGCTTATCGAACCGCTACTGCTCTACGTGGCAGAAGGCGAACCTTACGTGCGCGCCTATTGCGTGGAACGAGCCGCCGAGCGGACCTACAAGCTGGCTCGGATCGCCCAGGTCGAGCTGACGGAGGAGCCGTCGACGTACCGCCCGGAGCGTGCTCCGGGGGACGCGTTTGCCCATTCCGTCAAGGCTTGGTCCGGCGAGATTTCCACGGTGAGAATCAGACTCGACCCGGACGTTGCCTGGCGAGCGCAAGAATATCCGCTCGTCCCGGACCAGAAGCTCGAAACGATGCAAGACGGCAGCGTCGTCGTCGAGGCACGGGTCGCCGGGATCGTCGAAGTTACGCGCTGGATACTTTCGTGGGGCGGCGCAGCGGAAGCGCTCGAGCCGGCAGAGCTACGAAGCGCGACGCGCGCGGAGCTCGCGAAGGCGCTCGGGAAGTATGAAGGGCCGGGGCCGGTAAAGGCGGCGAAACGAAAATCGGTGGACGGGGAAAGACGACGTCTCGCGCATGGTGAGACGCGGCGGGTTTAGGGTGGGAACTATGAGCAGCAAGAACCAACGTTCGGAGCGGTTTCACGCTGTGCTTCGGGATTTTGTGGCGTGGGAGAAGCGGCGCGTCGGATGCGAGAGCATGCAGAGCAGCGACAAGCGGTTGCTGGTCTCAGCCGCTCTAACGCCTGGGATACTTGGGGCGCAGTTCGGCGATGAGCATGCGTGCTTCGTGCCACTCGTCGCGAATCGCAGCAGCGTGACTGTAGTAGTACGAGAGCGCAGCGTGGACGCCCGCAAGGTTGAGATGAGGATGGGCCTCAGCGATCTCGTCGGGCGTCATGCCCTGATGTTCTGCCTCGCTCGCGATCTGGCTGACTTTGATGTCGGTACCGTGGACGACGGGGCGGGTCCCAGAGATGTCGATGAGTCGCTGCATGTCAGTCGAAGCCTGCTCCGTCGCGCTCCGAACAGCCTCCGCTGCGAATCGGAGTGCCTCGGGGATATCGTCTGGCTGAAGGTCCGGATAGAGCTGCACGATCTCGTCTGGCGTCATGCGGTCGGCGACCATCTCCAAGACGACGGTAACCGGGATCCGGAACCCACGGATGCACGGGATGCCACCCATTTGATCTTCGGAGATCGTGATCCGGCGGAAGGACATGGTCGCAGTTTAGCATGGCCGCGCAAGGCTATGCTGCAACGCCTGACCCGGCGTTCCGGCCATTCCGAACGAACAGCCATTCCAGTCGGTCGTCCCGCGCGGCTCCGTCGTAGCCGGTTTTGGCGCAAGCGTGGGAATCGCGGTCGACTTCTGCCGCGGGTCAACCTCCGCTACTTTGACGAGGCCTATTCAAGCGACTCACTCGACAACGAAAGGCGCAATGCAGTTCGACACATTTTTTGATAAAGCAGTCGGGGTCAAGCCCTACCCTTGGCAAAGCCGGATCGCAGCGGAGGGTCTTCCCGAAGTCCTCTCGATCCCGACCGGGCTCGGGAAGACCGAAGGCGTCGCATTGGGCTGGGCGTATCGGCGCATCGTTGCCAAGTCTCCGAACACGCCTCGCCACCTCGTGTTTTGCCTGCCAATGCGAGTGTTGGTTCGACAGACCGAAGAACGTCTAGTCGCAGCATTCGGAAGGCTGCGCGAAGCCGGCCTTCCGAATGTGGGTGTCCACGCTCTGATGGGCGGTACAAGACGCGACGACCAGGACGCTTGGCTGTCTCATCCAGAGCGCGAATGGATCCTTATTGGCACACAGGATCAACTTCTCTCGCGAGCGTTGAACCGAGGGTACGCGGTCAGCCCGTATGAGTGGCCCGTGCACTTTGCGATGTTAAACAACGATTGCCATTGGGTATTGGACGAAGTTCAGCTTATGGGACCAGCTGTTTGGGCCTCTGCGCAGTTGGACTGGATGCGTAGGCTGCGGTTCGGCACCATGTTTCCGTGTTCGACGACCTGGATGAGCGCGACCGTCGGAGCGAACTTCCTCGACACAAGAGACAGGCGGGACGCCCAGCTTTCAGCTCCTAAACCGCTGGAAATTGGCACTGCTGATCAGGATCATCCAGCGGCGAACATGCGCCTCCTGGCCAGACGGCCCATTGCGCTGCACGCCCCGGACGTTGCAGCGACAACGAGGAAAGGCAAGGCGTCAAAGAGAACCAAGGCGGGCGACGGCTCCGCTCACGGAATAGCAAGTGCAATCGTCGCCTCTCACGACCCCGGAACTCTTTCGCTCATCGTGTGCAACACCGTAAAGGCAGCGCAGGCAATCTTCGGTTTGCTACCTAACAGCATACCGCGCATTTTGATTACGTCACGTTTTCGAGCGGGCGATCGTGCAGATGCCGAAGAGACACTCGCGAGCTTCGAGCGGGCACGCAAGTCCGCGGGTGGTCTGCCCGTGCCCGACAGCCCCGGCCTTATTTGCGTCAGCACTCAAGTCATTGAAGCAGGAGTCGACGTCTCAGCCAGGAAATTGTGGTCTGAGATCGCACCGTGGGCATCGATCGTTCAGCGGCTCGGGAGGCTGAATCGGGACGGGCTCGACAACGACGCGGCACGTGCGGTTTTCTTTCCAGCCGCTGACGGCGGCGAAAGCCCCGGCAAGGGACGGATTGGCCCGTATTCTACCGACGCGATCCAAGCAGCCGGGAAACTACTCAGTGCACTCATTCCGTTGTCCGAAGCGATGCCGGCGCGCGACGCGCTTTCTGCAGTCCGGGATGGGAAGCTCGGTGAACTCGTCCTGCAAGCGCTTGCGGCACCGCCCGCACCCTTGCCTCGCGCCGTCGACGTCCACGGGTTGTTCACTACCGAACGAGATGTCTATGGAGGCTTCACGGACGTAAGTTCGTTCGTGCGTGACGCGGACTCAAACGCCGATGTCAGCGTCTTTTGGCGCGACATGAAAGAGCTGCGAGCCGATGATGCGCTTGAGGGGCCGCCTTTTGACGTTGGCGAAGCGTGCCCAGTACCGGTACACGCATTACGAGCGTTTCTCGCAACCGCCACTGCCTACGTGTGGGATTCTGACGCTCGTGACTGGCAGCGACTACGCCCGGCATCTCTGCGTCCTGGGATGGTTGTATTGTTGGCCGGAGCGGCCGGGGGTTATCGACGTGACTTAGGTTGGACAGGTGAGGCTTTCGATCGACTCCAGGGGCTCGAAGCGGTTGGCCCGGGCGCGGGCGCGTACGATGATGATGCTCGCAGTGAGAGCATCAAAGGCTGGGTGCCGCTCCATGCGCACCTACGGGATGCCGAATCTCAGGCCCTTCGCCTTGTGAGTTCTCTTGGACTTGACGACATACTCGGCGACGCGGTCGTGAAGGCCGCAAGGGAGCACGACATAGGGAAAGCGCACCCGCAGTGGCACAAGACCATGGGAAAGCCGTCAGGCGACGCGACACTGTGGGCCAAATTTCCTGCGGAAATCGATGTGGCGGTCAACAATGGAACGACCGAAGGGGCTCTCATCGCATGGCTCTCGCAACACGATCGAAGTCCGGAGATCCTCTCCCGCGGCACGAGTCTGCGAATAGCTCTGAATCGGAGACTCACCCGTGAAGAACGTGATCACCTCCGTACCGAGTTGGGGGTGGAAACGCGATTGGTGCAACTGAGACCCGGCATGCGACACGAAGCTGCCAGCGCGCTGGCAATGATGAGCCGATACCTGATGGGGCAAGCTGACTTTCCTGCCCTGTCAATCTACTTAGCCGCAGCCCACCACGGAAAAGTTCGCACTCACCTCGGTGCGCGAAATCGCGGGGGCGATGATGTGTGCGGTGTCCCGCGCAACTCTGAGCCACTGCCGCTGGACAAGCCATGCGCGCTTGACTTTCGTTGTGCCGCGGACGGTGCTGACGGGGCCTTCACCTCAGATGGCTTTGTCCTCGAGAGTCCCGGCTGGACGGCGATTGTCTCCGATCTTCTGGGACCATCGCGCCCCGCCCGACCCTGGGACACCGGAACCGTCCCGCTCAATGAGCCGCGCAATCAGGGACCGTTTCGTCTCGCTTATCTGGAGGCGCTGGTCCGAATCGCTGATTGGCGGGCGAGTTCAACACCTTCAGAGGTACGCTGTGTTCGCTAACCCACGCGCGCCACTGGCTGTCGTTGCATGCCCAGGGTTGCACCTTGATAGCCTTGGTCGTTACCTCGCGGCGCTCGGCCTGCTCGAGGTAGCAACGAGGAGGTGGCCGCATACCCGCGGAGCGTGGGGCGACGAGGGCTTTCTTCTAGTCGGCGGCCCAGATACTCGAGAGCTTTTGGTAGAAGGGATTCTCGAAGTCGCACGGACAACGGGATTTCGCCGCTATGACCGCATATGGAAAGAGTCTCAAGGTCGTGATACGAAGGACGGTGTTGCCTCCAATGTCGCGGCTTTTCGGGCAGGTTGCAGCGAGTACGAATGTGAGCTGCTTGACGCCCATCTCATTAGCGCAGCGAGGCTCTGCTTCAATCCGGTATTGGGAACGGGCGGCAACAGTGGTCGACGTGATTTTTCAAACGGATGGGCCGATGCGTTGGAGGAAGTACGGCGACAACGCTCCGAGCCCGACTTGGCCGGCTTCCTATTCGGAGGCTCGTGCTCAACTATGGGTCACTGGAACGCTGCCTCGTGGTTCTCCGACTCCATCCCTGCATGGGCGATGGTGCTCGCGTGTGAAGGACTGCCGTTGCTCGCGGGAAGGGTCTCCCGTCGCTTGGGCGCGAATGCTCGAAGGCTCGGCGCGTTCCCGTTCACGACCGAGGCCGCGGCCCCTGTGCGTGAGAACGAGGCCGGGCGTTCCTTGGCGGAGATCTGGGCGCCAGTTTGGCGGCGCCCCCTAACCGTGGCGGAGTCCTCAGGGCTGTTCGCACGCGGCCGCGCGGAACTCGGTAGGGCGCAGGCGGTTACAGCGGCGTCTTTTGCAGGGTCAATATTGCAACGCGGCGTCGATGCCGGCATCGCCGAGTTCAGACGTTATGTGCTCACTCGTACGACCAGCTCACAAACGTTCGAATCAACGTTGGCCAAGACAGTCGTTGTTCGCGAAAAACAGGTTCAAGCGACGGCCGATGCGGTCGAGCGAGTGGTACTGCTGCGCGAACGTTTGCCAAGGGATGAACAGCGGATCTTTCGCGGGTTGCGCGGCCCCATCGATGAAGCACTTGTCGATCTCGCTGCGAACCCAGAGAATGCCGAAAGTGCCCACTCGTTGATGGACAACATCTCACTTGCTCTTGATCGCGTGGACCGCAATAAGAGCCTTCGCTCCAGCAATATCGCATATCGCCTTCTGCCGGCAGAGTGGTTGACTGACCTATTCACACGAGTTCGTCCACCGCGCGAAGCGATCATTGCGGCGGCCGTGGCGTCCCTACAGGCGAGCGAGATGAGAGGCAGTAAGGTCGCGGCGTTCGTTCCGTATCGCCTTGGGGTCGAGTCAAAGGGGCGGCGGCGCGAATGGTACGTCTTCCCTACGGAAGCACCCCAGCGTCGAGTTTGGACTGGAAGCGACTTGGTGCGAGATCTCGGGCTCGTTCTTCGGCGTCGACTCGTCGAGGCGACGGTACTGGAGTTACCGTTTCAAGCCACCGTGTTCGCCCCTTTGTCTGTCGTTGCCTCATTTCTGCGCGGAGAGCTCGACGATCACGAGATTGCGCGGTGGATGAGTAGGATGAGCTTGTTCAACTGGCAACGCTCTGTCCCAGTGCTGGGCCAGGAAACAGCTGCGCTTGGGCCAGTGGACGGGGTCGTTTCGCTATTCTGCTTTCTGAAGCCGCTTTTTGACCCTCGTCTAGTAGGAGACCACCGAGTTAAACCCGCGTTTTTTGATCCAAAATCGCGCACGGGTGGCTCGGCCGGGCTCGGGCGAATTGCCGCGCAGTTGGAGGTTGGCCACGTGGCGAGTGCGATCGCGGAGGCACGTATTCGTTACCGTGTGCGCGGTCGTACACCAGCGACCATCGACAGCTCGATTGGTGTTTCAGATCCGGCACGTCTGCTAGCTGCACTCTTGATTCCAACCTCATCCGTCGCCCTGCTGCCAATTGCTCGGCGCTGGCTTGCACCCGAACGATCCAAGGAAACCTCGCAATGAAAGTCCCTTCTCTCGATCCAAGAGTACTGCTTGAATCCTCCGCTCACCGGCTGGTCATCAAGGCCATATTGACGCCGGTCGGCGGACTTGACCGATTTCAGCCGGCGGGCTTCCCCGAGATAGGGCACGTCATTTACAAGGCGCCGAGAGGCTCATCCGCGCCTGAAAAAGTGTGCATCGTAGATAGCTCACCGAGCATGGCAAATCACTTGGAAACCGTGTGTCTTCTGGCCCCACAAGATCCGACGCTCGTGCCCGCTCTGGATGGACTGCCGCACATGCGATGCGTAACGGGAGAAGGACCGGATCGGACGGAGTTGGTTGTGACCAGTTTCACAGAAGGCCATCGTCTAGCATCCACTTATTTCCTCGAAGGCAGGCGTTTGCTCAATGGAAAGCCCCACGAGCAACCCTTTTCGGACGAGCTACGGGCGCACTTCGGATTTCGTGACCTCGGCAAGAAGTCGCATCCGTTGCCTGCGGACTGGTGGAGCGTGTACAAGACGATCTTCCATCACGACCCGAATTCGTTGGTCCACGGCATCCTGTTTCCGCAGTGGCAAATCAAGATCGCACGGGTGCTTACGGCCGTTCACGAAGCGTTCGGCGCCGAGCGCGTAGGCACTAGCGGGGTGAAGTTTGACAAGATCGGAAAAACGACTTCGGGACAGCCGATCTTTGCAAAGGACGAAGAGACTGCCGAGACGATTCGAGCAACGTTCGTCCTCGACCTCGGTCTTGTTCGCTCGTTTGGACGAGCGAACGCCGAAGGCGTCCACGGCCTTGACGAGTCCCAAAAAACACTGCTCATCGCCCTTTCTCTGTGGAAGATCGGCTCGCTTCTCCGCGCCCCGTTTCGCTACCGAAGCGGCTGCGACCTCGAGTGCGGTGGGGTCGAGGTCGGAACCGCTACTGGCGAGGCTGCAGCGGTCTCGGTCGACGCCTTGCTTCCGGACATCCAGCGACACATCAAGGAAGCTTCATTCGAGCGAGGAACAACGGACGTGTTCTGGCCCATGGCAACTCTTTTCAAGGAAGCGGTTGCATCAGGCACGGAGGATCCTGACGATCGAACCGAGTCGGACTCGAACGAGGGCTGAGCCATGCAGGTCGTTCTCCGACAATCGTTCTCGGTCGGCCGTTTTCACGCTACGCCCTGGCGCGCGAACTCCTTCGATGATCCCCACGGCGAATGGCCTCCTAGTCCCTTCCGCCTACTCCGCGCGATCGTGGCTCGATTCTACCAAGCGGAGCGAGAGATTGGCTTGCTGCGGGAATCGCTTGAGCTCTTGATCCGGGCACTCGCGACCAGCACCGTACGATTCTATCTGCCTCCGCTTGCCGAGCGCGGGCCTGCGTTGCGCCAATATCAGCCTGGCCTCACGCTTGCATGGGATCCTCCCGGAGCGAAGGACCAAAAGAAGGGAGCAACGAAGTCAGCCAAACGCTCCCTGTCCCAAGACAATTCCTTCGCCGTGCCGGCGGGGCAAGCACTCTATTGGTTCTTTGACGGCCCCAATTGGAGCGAATCTTGTTTGTCCCTGCTGGATGTTTGTCTTGCTCGAATGACGTACTTCGGGCGAGCGGAATCGATTACCGAGATCGCACGGCTTACCGAGCCGCCAGACGGGGAAATCCAAGCCAACTGCGAATTGACTGAACGACGACAGCGCGACACGGTGCCCGTTCTCTGCCTAACGCACGACCTCGACCGAGCGATCGTTGAGGCATCGACAGACAGCACAGCGCTCAAGACCACGACCCTCCCACCGGGTACGGCGTGGCGCTATGCGCGTCGGCCGCAGAGGCCGCCGCAACAAGTCGCACGACCGGTGCGCTCACGCGAGCCCACATGTCTGATGCAGTTTGCTCTCGGGCGCACAGTTGATCCACCCGTTTCCGCGATCGCGACGATGACGGGCTGGTTCCGAGGGCGTGTGCTGAGGCAGGCGCTTGCTGTGATTTGTGGGGGAAAGCCGGTGCAATGGAAGGATGCGTCCGCACAACAACGCGCCGCACTGAGCGGACTGACTGGAAAGGACGAAGCTGGACACCCGCTCGAGGGTCATGAACACGCTCGCTACCTGATGTGGCGCGAGGGCGACAATTTGACCCGCCTCATGGTTTTTCGTTCCTACCCGTTCGAGGCGTGGGAATACGACGCGATCCTGAGTGCCGCTGAAAAGCCGCTGGGGTGGACGCCAGCGAGAGGCAACGGATGGAGTGTGCAGATGGTGCCGCTAGATGCTGCTGTTCCATCGCCTCCGGGATTCAACGCCAAGACGTATCGACATTGGCTGTCAGTTACCCCGTTCGTCCTCCCTCGGTTTCATCTCGACAGCCGAGGTCGTCCAAAAAAAGGCGAAGGCATTGCGGAGCAGGTGGCAAAAGAGCTTTCGGAGCAGGGCAGACCAGAAGCGCGAATCGACGTTGTTGGTGATGCCGACTGGGTGCGTGTTCACGAGCCTCATTCCAATCCCCGCGGCAAGCACAACAACACCCGCCGGAGTTTTTGGCTGCGGATTGCCTTCAATGAACCCGTCACGGGCCCGATCATGCTGGGTCACTCGAGCCACTTTGGGCTCGGCTTGTTCCGACCAGACCCAAGTCAGGAGAACACGTGAGCGCGCTCGCGGGTCTCGAGCTTGCTCGGACGATAGCCAGCTGCCGACGAACCGCCGCGACCGGCCACTGCTTACCTCGCCTTCAACCCACCCAGCTCAACCTCCACCGCATCAAACGGCGGCACCCGCACCGCGTGCTCGCCATGCCACGCGCCAAGCACTCGATATCCGCTCGCATCAAGAGCGATCGCTTCGAGCATGTGCAGACGCGGATTGAGCAACCAAACGTGCTCGACTTTTTCTCGCGCGTAGATTGGCAGCTTTTCGCTGCGATCGATTGCTTCCGTCGAGGGCGAAAGCACTTCACGGATCCAATCCGGAGCGAGCTCGAATGCAGCGGCGTCCGGGATGGCAGGCATTCGTTCACGCCGCCAGCCCGCCAGATCGGGCACCAACACGTCCGCGTTCAGATGCTGCTCGGGCTCGTCGAGGATGACCCATCCGCCGGGACCGCCGCTGCCGCGGTGAAAGGGGTTGCCGACGACCATGCCGAGGATCGACGCTGCGGCCACGTGGGGTCCACCGGGGCGCGGCTGAGTGTGCAGTTCGCCGCCGATGATTTCAGCAACCAGGTGCGACGGAACCGAAAGCAAGTCGCTGTAGGTTGCACGGCGAGGCGCGGGGTTGGTCACGGCCCAAGCCTAGCCGAAGTGGCGCGCGTTCACCCGCTCCACTGCGCTCTTCACGTTCGCCCCCAGAGCCTGGCCAGGTTGACCTCCACCGCTTCGAACGGGGCCGCTCGGATGGTCTCGTCGCCACCATGAGCCGCCATCAGCACCCAATAACCAGCGTCGAGACGGAAGACCTCGAGCGTCTGCGCGAGCGGGTCCAGGAGCCAAAGGTGTGGCACGCCGACGCGCGCGTAGATGGGGAGTTTCTTGGTGCGATCGTGGCGACTGGTCGAGGGCGAGAGGACTTCACAGACCCAATCGGGCGCGAGCGTCACGAACGTTTCTGTCGGCGAGGCCGGCATGCGTTCGCGTCGCCAACCGGCAAGATCCGGGACCACCACGTCCTCATTCAGGTGGAGCTCGGGTTCGTGGAAAATCCACCAACCGCCCGGGCCTCCGCCATCGCCAAATTGGAAGGGCGGAAGCAATGTTGCACCGAGCACAGAGGCTCCTGCGGCGTGGGGCATGGCCGGCCGCGGGCTAACCACCAGCTCTCCTCCAACGATCTCGCCCACGACGTGCTCTGGCAGGGCGCGCAAGTCGTCGTAGGTGGCCTTGCGTCGGGCTGCCAACGTCATGCCGGGATAGTAGCACAGTGCGTTGATTCGAGGTCTTTCAGGGAGGGGAGGCTCAGATGACGACGGACGATGCCGAGGCGCGCGCTCAGACTGATTCGGCCGAAGGCAGCGATCCGAGCGACACTCCGTCTGCACGCGCGAAGCCCCTGCCGCGCCGGCTCCCTCTGGTTCCGCCGCCCACGGCGCTCGAGCCCGCGCCGCCCGCGCTCGCCCCTGCGCGCATGATCAACGAGGTCTTGTACTGCGAGCGGCTGATGTACCTCGAGTACGTACAGGGCGAATGGGCGGACAATGCTTTCACGGCTGACGGGCATGCGGTGCATCGGAAGGTGAACGAGGAGGCGAAGCCGTTGCGTCCGGCGCCGGACGAGGAAAGCGAAGTCGAGGACGAGCGGCCTTATGTGGCGCGCTCGGTCTGGCTTTCTTCCGAGCGGCTCGGGATCACGGCAAAGCTCGATTTGGTCGAGGTGGAGGGCGGGCAGGTCGTGCCTGTGGAGTACAAGCGTAGCAAGCGGCCCGATGTCCCGGACGGCGCGTACCTGCCTGAGCTGGCTCAGGTGTGCGCCCAGGTCTTGCTGCTTCGTGAACACGGGTACGCTTGCGAATACGGCGAGATTTATTACGCGAGGGACCGACAGCGCGTGGTCATCGCGATTCCGGACTGGCTCGTCGCGCGGACGCTCGCTGCCGCCGATCGTATCCGTGAGCTCGCCCTCGCTGGCGTGCTGCCGCCGCCGCTCGAAGACAGTCCGAAGTGTCACGGCTGCTCGCTCGTTGGGATTTGCCTACCCGACGAAACGCGAGCCCTCTCGACCGAGCCTGAGCTCGAACCCGAGCTCGAAGACGACCCGTCCATGGACGTGGGAGACGATCCCTGGGGTCTGGCCGTCGGCATCGAGCGACCCGTACGTCGAATGTTCCCTGCTCGTGACGACAAGCTACCCGTGTATGTACAAGCTCAGGGCGCCATGCTGCGTCTCGATGGGGAGCGACTGATCGTGCAGACAAAAGGCGAGCACGCGGTCGAAACGCGCCTCACGAACACCTCACACGTTGCGCTCTATGGCAACGTTCACGTCAGCACGCCTGCGATCCGGAAGCTCTTGGATCACGGCATTCCGCTGCTATTTTTCAGCTACGGGGGCTGGTTCAACGGTCAGGCGACAGGTCACGACTCGAAGAATGTCGAGCTTCGTCTCGCTCAATATTCGGCAAGCCAGGATCGGGAGCGCTGCTTGAAGCTGGCGCGCGGCTTCGTTGCATCCAAAATTCTGAACTGCCGCACGCTGCTGCGCAGGAACCACTCGAACCCGGATGCGGTATCGCTTTCAGAGCTGAAGCAACTCGCGCGAAAGGCGCGCGACGCCGAATCGATCGAGAGCCTGCTTGGCATCGAGGGCACCGCGGCGCGCCGCTATTTCGGTGACTTTTCGGGTATGCTCAAAGGCGCCAGCACGGAAGACTTCGATCTCGATGGCCGAAATCGCCGTCCGCCCCGCGATCCGATCAACGCATTGCTTTCGTTTTGCTACTCGCTCCTCACGAAGGAGCTCTCGCTGGCCGTCCGATCCGTGGGTCTCGACGGCATGCTCGGCTTCTACCACCAACCACATTTCGGCCGCCCGTCGCTGGCACTCGATCTGATGGAGGAGTTTCGACCGGTGATCGCGGATTCCGTCGTGATCGGCGCCATCAACAACGGCATCGTGCAAAGAGCCGACTTCGTGCGCGCCGCAGGCGCCGTCGCGCTCAGCCAGCCTGCGCGGAAGCGCCTGATTCTGAGCTTCGAACGACGAATGGACCAGCTCGTCACCCACCCTGTGTTCGACTACCGAATCAGCTATCGGCGCGTGCTCGAAGTGCAGGCGCGCCTGCTGAGCCGAGTGCTGCTCGGCGAGCTGCCTCGCTACCCGGAATTTCACGTCCGCTGACGAGCTGAGGACTGAGGACTGAGGACTGAGGACTGAGGACTGAGGACTGAGGACTGAGGACTGAGGACTGAGGACTGAGGACTGAGGACTGAGGACTGAGGACTGAGGACTGAGGACTGAGGACTGAGGACCGAGATGCGTCACACCTATATTGTTACCTACGACATCTGCGATCCGAAGCGCTTGCGCAAAGTCTATCGGACCATGCTCGGCTGGGGCGATCACCTCCAACTCTCGGTATTTCAATGCGAGCTCAATCATCGTGAACTGGTCGAGCTCCGAGTCGCGCTTGATCGTTTGATCCAACACAATGAAGACCAGGTCTTGTTCGTGGACGTGGGCGCCGCCGAGGGCCGCGCCTCTGAAGCAATCAATGCGCTCGGGCGCGCATACGTCGACCCCGAACGCATTGCGGTCGTGGTGTGAGCATGACCACGCATACTCTGCTGTCCCTCAATGGCGTGCCGGTGTACGCTGAGCGCAGGTGCGAGCGGTTCGGTGCTCACGCAAATGCGCGAGGCGCTCGCAATCCTCCCAGTTCCTTGAAATCCAAAGCTCTTTTCTGGCCAGGACAGCGCGAAACCGTGAGCATCGCGCTGTCTTGGTTCCACTTTTTTGCGACCCTCTCGCAATCCCCGTCGTACACCCGCGAGTTCATTGGACTCCTGGTGGGCGCCATTCCGCCGTGTTCACGCGGCGGCCCCATTGAAGCGGTACCGCAGAAATCATGCCCGATCCCTCGACGGGCATCATTCCGCCGTGTTCACGCGGCGGCCCCATTGAAGCGACATTGTGGCTGCCCATGCCGTGCCTGCTTGGGAGCATTCCGCCGTGTTCACGCGGCGGCCCCATTGAAGCAAAGCGGACGCGAACTCCTTGACCTTGCCCGGCGCGTCATTCCGCCGTGTTCACGCGGCGGCCCCATTGAAGCAGGTCGAGCTGGAACTTCGCGATCCCGCCATCGGCCGCATTCCGCCGTGTTCACGCGGCGGCCCCATTGAAGCTTGTAGCGCGCTAGCGCCAGCGAGCATTGTCTTCGACCATTCCGCCGTGTTCACGCGGCGGCCCCATTGAAGCGGGTTACTGAACGACAAGCCCTCCCCCGTCGTGTGATCATTCCGCCGTGTTCACGCGGCGGCCCCATTGAAGCCAAGTTCCGCCGTTCGTTCGATGATGCCGGCAGTTGATCATTCCGCCGTGTTCACGCGGCGGCCCCATTGAAGCGGATTGATCTCCCACGTCGCACCGCGGGCAACGCATTCATTCCGCCGTGTTCACGCGGCGGCCCCATTGAAGCTCCTGGTGGAACCCGACGACGGGCGCGGAGACGGCGATCCATTCCGCCGTGTTCACGCGGCGGCCCCATTGAAGCATTCCGTTCGAGGAAATAGGCTAAACCGTGGGCAGCCCATTCCGCCGTGTTCACGCGGCGGCCCCATTGAAGCGCGCTTGCAATCGTGATCGATGCTGAGACCCGTTACCATTCCGCCGTGTTCACGCGGCGGCCCCATTGAAGCAGCGCTGCGGGCGTGTAATCCTGCCTCAACTAGCGCTCATTCCGCCGTGTTCACGCGGCGGCCCCATTGAAGCATGAGCTGCTCGGGAGTCTTGACGTACGCCCACGGGTCCCATTCCGCCGTGTTCACGCGGCGGCCCCATTGAAGCCGTTCCCGCTCCCAGCCAGCTTTGACCCGGGTGAGCTCATTCCGCCGTGTTCACGCGGCGGCCCCATTGAAGCTGCATCGGCGACGTCAGAGCCTTCGTCTACGGCTCCATTCCGCCGTGTTCACGCGGCGGCCCCATTGAAGCAATCT
>Ga0247774_1000092_pt1 | contig 40844 bp, 36 predicted proteins | sample UWRJL001104B6_FD_179933 | JGI IMG/M metagenome (GOLD analysis project Ga0247774, IMG submission 179933) | Plant litter microbial communities from Arlington Agricultural Research Station in Wisconsin, United States - UWRJ-L001-104B-6 | ecosystem: Environmental > Terrestrial > Plant litter >...
GGGCAGGAGCGCCCGGGCGATGTCCTTGACCGAGGTCTTGCCGACCGAGCCGGTGACCCCGAGCACGCGCGCGTCCAGGGCGCGGCGACAGGCGCGCGCCAGCGCCTGCATCGCGGCGAGCGGGTCCTCGACGGCGAAAATCCACGAGCGAACGCAGTTGTCCCCGGTATGCGGGGACAACTGCGTGCCGTGACCAGGGCCGACGACCGCTCCCCAGGCGCCGGCCTCGATCGCCGCCGGGGCGAACTCGCCGCCGTCGCGGCGCTCGCCGCGGAGGCCGAAGAAGAGATCGCCCGGGCCCGTCTGGGTGGAATCGATCGTGGCGCGCCGTGGCGAGTCCGGCTCGCCCTCGGCGAGGACCTCGGCGCCGAGCGCGGCGGCGATCTCCGGCGGGGAGAGCCTCACGCCGGGCTGCCCAGTTTCCGCAGCTCCTCGCGGGCGACCTCGCGATCGTCGAAGGGAATCTTGCGGCCGTTCTCGAATTCCTGGCCCTGCTCGTGGCCCTTGCCGGCGATCACCACGGTGTCGCCCGCCCCGGCCTGACCCAGCGCCAGCGCGATCGCGGCGCGGCGGTCGACGACGATCTCCAGCTCGCCCGCCCCCTCCGCCCCGGCGGCCACTTCGGCGACGATCGCCTCCGGGTCCTCGGAGCGGGGGTTGTCGGAGGTGATCACGGTCAGGTCGGAGAGCTCGGCCCCGGCCCGCCCCATCTTCGGGCGCTTGTCGCGGTCGCGGTCGCCGCCGGCGCCGAAGACGGAGATCAGCCTGCCCTCGGTGAGGCGGCGCGCGGCGCGCAGCACGTTCTCCAGCGAGTCCGGCGTGTGGGCGTAGTCGACGAGGACGGAGAAGCCCTGGCCCTCGTCGATCGGCTCGAACCGGCCCGGCACCCGCGCCGCCCGCGCCAGCCCGGCGGCGGCGATATCGCCGCCGACCCCGAGCGCCTCCGCCGCCGCGAACGCCCCCAGCGCGTTGGCGACGTTGAAGTGACCCGGCAGCCCCATCCGCAGCCGCATCCCCCCGACCGCGAAGCTGGCCCCGCCGGCGTCGAAGGAGACCTCGCGGGCGCTGTAGTCGGCCTCCACCCCCTCGGCGGAGAAGGTGATGCACTCGAATTCCTCCGCCAGCCGGCGCCCGTAGGGGTCGTCGACGTTGACGATCGCCGCCTTCGGCCCCACCTCGAAGAGCTTGCGCTTGGCGAGGAAGTAGTCCTCCATGTCGGTGTGGAAGTCGAGGTGGTCCTGGGTCAGATTGGTGAAGATGGCGACCTCGAAGTGGATCGCGTCGGCGCGGTGCAGGGTCAGCGCGTGCGAGGAGACCTCCATCGCGCAGGCTTCGTCGCCGCCGTCGAGCATCTGCCGGAAGGTCCGCTGCAGCTCGATCGCCTCCGGCGTCGTCCGCACCACTTCCTTCTCGACCCCGCCGACGATCTGCTTCACCGTCCCCAGCAGGCCGCAGTAGACGTCGGCCGCCTGGAGGATCTCCCGCACCAGGAAGGCCGTGGTCGTCTTGCCGTTGGTGCCGGTGACCCCGACCATCCGCAGCTTCGCGGTCGGGTCACCCCAGAACCGCGCCGCCAGCGGCGCCATCGCCGCCCGCGAGCTCGGCACCACCACCTGCGGCACCGCCAAATCCGTCAGCTCCCGCTCCACCACCAGCGCCGCCGCCCCATCCTCAACCGCCCGCGCCCCAAACTCATGCCCATCGACCTTTTCCCCAACGACGCAAAAAAACAAAGTCCCCGGCTCGACCTTGCGACTGTCATAAGCAAGGTCAGCTATCTCAACCGAGCCATCGCCAACGACCCGCGCCCCGGGATACCCCGCGACCAGCTCTTCCAGTCTCACCATCCGCCGAAGAGTCTAGGAAGGAGGTCGGGTGCCCCTCTCACAGAGGCTCCAGGAACCACGTCCGAACTCTTTAAGGCGACCCAGCTGCGCGACGGCCTCTGGGAGAGGGGCACCCGACCTCCCCCTACCACCATTCATTCCTGCGGCACTCCGAGATAAGGCAGAGCGAATTCCGCGATCTGGCCAAACGCCGGCGCCGCCACCGAGCCACCGTAAATTTCCCCCTGCGGCTGGTCGACAATCACCGCCACCAGCAACTGCGGGTTCTGGGCCGGCGCGAAGCCAATGAAGGAAGCGACGTATTTGGTCTCCGAGTATTCGCCGTTTTCGGCCACCTCAGCGGTGCCGGTCTTGCCGGCCAGGGTGTAGCCGGGGACGCTGACCTCCGAGGCGGTCCCGCCTGGCGCCAGCACGCCCTCGAGCATTTCCCGGATCTCACTCGAGACCTGTGGCGAGATCACCCGCCGGCCCTTCGGCTCTGCGACCGGTTCGTCGCCGACCCGCTTGACCAACTGCGGCGGCCGCAGCACGCCCCCGTTGGCGATCGCCGTGTAGCCGGCGACCATCTGGATCGGGGTGACCGAGAGGCCCTGGCCCATCGCCTCGTTGCCCAGCGTCGAGCCCGAGTATTCGTCGAGGTCGAGCAGCAGTCCCTGCTCCTCGGCCGGGTACTGGATCCCGGTCGGGCTGCCGAAGCCGAAGCGACGGATCCATTTGTCGAATTTCTCGGCGCCGACCCCGAGCCCGATCGTCGCCGCCCCCACGTTCGAGGAGTGGGCGAGGATCGTCGCCACGCTCATCGTTTCGGTCCCGCGCGGGTGGGAGTCTTCGATCGTGCGGTCGGCGACCTGGAGCACCGGCGGCAGCACGAATTCGCTCGTCGGGGTGACGGTTTTTTCCTCCAGCGCGGCGGCGACGGTGAAGGCCTTGAAGGTCGAGCCCGGCTCGTAGGTGAACCCGGTCGCCTTGTTCAGCAGGTCCTCGTTGCTCGCTTCTTCGAGGTTGTTCGGGTCGACCGGCGGCCAGTTGGCCATCGCCAGCACTTCCGAGCTGCGCGGGTCGACGACGATCGCCGTCGCCCCTTTCGGCGCGTACGTTTCGCCGACGCCGGCAAGCGCCCGTTCGGTTTCCCGCTGGATCACCGGGTCGAGCGTGAGCTGGATGTCTTCGCCGTCCTCGGCTTCCTCGACCGTTTCCAGCCGGATCGGCTCGCCGAGCGCGTCGTTGACGATCCGGCGTTCGCCGTCGCTGCCGCCGAGCACGTCTTCCTCGCCCGCCTCGAGCCCGGTCAGCCCCTGGTTTTCGGAGCCGACGGCGCCGATCACCTGCCCCGCCATCTCCCCCTGCGGGTAGTTGCGGCGGCTGTCGGGAAGCTGGCCGATCCCTTCGATGTCGAGCGCTTCGACCTTGGCGGCGGTCGCGAGGTCGACTTTCTGGGCGACGTAGGAGAAGCCGCCTTCGGCGCTCAGCGCTTCCAGCACCTCGCCCTTGGGCTGGTCGAGGATCGGCGCCAGCTGCGCCGCCGCCTGCGGCGGGTTCTTCACCTGGTAGGGGGTCGCGTAGATCGTCGCCGCGTCTTCGGAGGCGGCGAGCTTGTTGCCGCGGCGGTCGAGCAGGTCGCCGCGCAGGCCGGGAACGGTGACGACCTCGGTCTGCTGGTAGGTCGCCTGGGAGGCGAGGCTCGACCCCTGCACCCCCTGCAACCAGAAGGCGCGCCCGACGATGAGGAGGAAGCAGAGGAGGAAGCCGCCGAAGAGGAGCCCGATCCGACGCTCGACCAAGCGCATCGGCGGCGGCTCCTAGCCGCCCGCGGCCGCGAGGCGGCTGGCGGCGGTGGCGACGTCGTCGGGGCTGAGCTCGATCACCCGCGGTTCTTCGGTGTTCGGCATCGCCAGCCCGAGGGCCGCGCCCTGGCTGCGGACGCGGGCGGTGCTGTAGTGCTGGGCTTCGCGGCTCTCCAGCATCGAGTTCTCTTTTTCCAGCGCCGTCATCTGCTCGTCGATCTTCCCCGCCGAGGCGGCGAAGCTGAGGGTGGCGACGTTGAGGGCGACGATCCCGACAAGGAGGATCCCGAGCACGCCGATCCAGGCGCGGCCGCGGGTCATCCGCACGACCAGGCTCGAATCCGGGAGCTGCTTGACGGCAACCGCGGTGCGGCCCGCCACGACCGCGAGCTTGGGACGAGTTGAGACGGGAGCGCGCCGCGGCGCCGGTTTGCGCACCGGCGCTTTGCGTTTCCGCGGCGCCGTCGTCCGCGACGGGGCGGGGGCCGTGACGGCCCGGCTGCGGCGGGCGGGGGCGGCGACGGCCATCAGGTCGTCTCCCCCGCTGGCTGCTCCTCGGCGATCTTCAGCGCCGCCCGCAGGTGCGCCGAGCGCGAGCGCGGGTTGCGCTCGGCTTCCTCAGGGCTGGGGGAGATCGCGCGGCGGGTCAGGATCTCGGCCTCGGGCTCGTGCCCGCAGACGCAGACGGGAATCTCCGGCGGGCAGATGCAGCCGCGCGCCTTCGCGGCGAGGAACTGCTTCACCGGCCGGTCCTCAAGCGAGTGGAAGGCGATCGCGGCGAAGCGGCCGCCGAGCTTCAGCTGCGACCAGGCGAGCGGCAGCGCCTCCTCCAGCGCCTCGAGCTCGCCGTTGACGGCGATCCGGATCGCCTGGAAGCTGCGCTTGGCCGGGTGGCCGGCGCCGAAGCGGGCCGAGGCCGGCATCCCGGCCTTGATCGCGTCGACCAGCTCGGCCGTGGTCGCGAGCGGACGGCGGCGGACGACCTCGCGGGCGATCCCGCCGGCGTAGCGCTCCTCGCCGAAGCGGCGCAGGACCTGGGCGATCCGCGCCTCGGGCCACTCGTTGACGAGGTCGGCGGCGGTGAACTTCTGCCGCGTGTCCATCCGCATGTCGAGCGGCGCGTCGTAGGAATAGGAGAACCCCCGCTCGCGCGCGTCGACCTGCATCGAGGACATCCCCAGATCTACATAAACCATGTCTGGGCGGATTCCTTCGCCCTGCAGAGCGCGAAGTCCTGCCGCGAAGTCGGCGCTGATGAAGAGGGTCCGGCAGGGGACCTCGGCGGCGAAGCGGTTGAAGCGCTCCTGCGCGGCCGGGTCGCGGTCGATCCCGATCAGCGTCCCCTCCGGCCCGATCAGCTCGGCGACCATGCGGGCGTGGCCGCCGCCGCCGAAGGTGCAGTCGACGGCGATCTGCCCCGGCTCCGGCGCCAGCAGCGAGACCAGCTCGGAGGCAAGTACGGGCTCGTGCTCGCTCATAACCACCTCGACTGGTCGCAGCCCCCGCCTGTCGACGGGCCGATTTCCGGATACATAGGCCGGATTTCGTCCCGTCGGCGGTAGGGACGGGAGGTTTTGGGTGGCGGCGGCATTCAGTCTCATGATCACGCGGTGCCGGCGGCGGCGAGGCCCTCGGCGATTTCGGGGGCGGCGGCGTCGAGCTCTTCCTCCTGCTTCGCCCAGGCCTCGGCGTTCCAGATCTCCAGGTACTCGCCGGCGCCGATGACGACGCAGTTGCCGTCGAGCCCGGCGTGCTCGATCAGCGGCTTGGGGATGCGGATGCGGCCGGCGGAGTCGAGCGTTTCGTCGAAGGAGCCGCCGTGGAAGCGGCGCCGCAGCGCTCGCGCGTCGCGGCCGAAGGGGCTGTGCGGCGAGAGGAAACGGTCGGAGAGCTGCTCGAACTCCTCGGTCGTGTGCACCCAGACGCAGGGGTCGAAGCCCTTGGAGAGAACGACTCCATCGGCAAGCGAAGCCCGGAAGCGAGAGGGAACCGTCAAGCGGTCCTTGGAATCGAGGTTGTGCTCGTAGAGACCCCTGAACGCCACTTGTGAGGAAGTCCTTTCTGAGCGGGAGGCCGGAAAAGAGTTGGACCGGAGTGATGAGGTGGGAGGAGCCTCACCACCCCGGTCCTGGGCTTCAACTCGAGCGCCACAATAACCCACTCTCTCCCACTTTGCAACACGACCCCCCTCTGCACGTCCAGTTGCATCCGCCTGCTCGCGCGCTAGGTTGCGTGCCGTGAGCACGCCGGAGCCGAGCCAGCCGGGCCAGCCCGTGGTCGAGGAGACGGTCGCCACCGGCGTTCCCGACGACGCCAACGACCTCCGCGGCTACCACTTCAAGCGCCTGCTGCGGCTGCCGCTGACGCTGGGCCTGATCGGGGGCCTGGCGCTGATCGTCCTGGTCGTCTGCGCGATCGCCGTCAGCCCGCTGGTCGGCCTGATCGGCGCCGTCGCCGTGCTCCTGATCGGGGTCGTGGTCGTCTTCGCGATCGCTGACAGCAAAGCCGCCCACGACTTCTTCGAGGTCTACGCCAGCCAGCGCGGGATGACCCTGATCCACGGCCGCGGCCGCCTGCCCGAGGCGACGCCGCTGCTGGGCAAGGGCGACGACCGCTACACCGAGCGCAGCCTCCTCGGCCCGCTCGGCGACGGCTTCGAAGGCACCCTCGCCCTCTTCACCTACGAGGAAGAGACGACCGACTCAGACGGGGACAAGCAGACCAACTACTACCGCTACACCCTCGGCCTGGTCGAGGTGGAGGACTGCGCCAGCTTCGTCCCCGAGCTCTACTGCCAGCGCAAGTTCGGCCTCCGAGCCCTGGAGAAGTTCGAGGACGTCTTCCGCGGCGACAAAGAGCGGGTGCAGCTGGAGAGCGAAGCGCTGCTCGACAAGTACGAGATCTTCGCCGACAAGCAGCAGGACGCCAACTGGCTGCGCCAGCTCTTCTCCCCCACCTTCATCGTCTGGCTGACCGACTCGGCCCCCGACAAGTTCGCCTTCGAGCTCGTCGACGGCACCCTCTGCTGCTACGTCAGCGGCCACAAGGAAAGCGCCGCCGAGCTCGACGCGATCGCCCGCGCCACCGGGGCGGTCGCGAAACGGCTGCGCGACGAGGCGCTGGAGTAGCCGGCGCTGGCTAGTCACCCCCGAGCGGGAACGCCTGCAGGAAGAGGAGGCCGCAGGCGGCCAGCAGCGAGAGTGCGCAGAGGACCGCAGCGAGGACCGCGACCCAGGTGACGAGACGACTGCGGGCGATTGCCGCGTCGGCGTTCTCCATCCGGTCGCCTCCGAGCGCCAGCGCCGAGGCGACCACTGCGGCGAGGCCGAAGCCGAGGGCCGGGACGAAGAGCAGAAGGGATCGCACGAGGAAAGCGTAATCGCCTCAGAACCCCGCGAAGAGGCTCTCGGCGTTGGCGATCAGGCCGGCGGTGATCATCAGCAGGACCGAGGGGACGAGGACGAGGGCGACGACGAGCTGGATCTTCGGGGCGGCGCGGGCGGCGCGCTCCTCGATGGCGCGGCGGCTGTCGAGGCGCAGGGCGCTGGCCTGGCGGCGGAGCTGGTCGGCGAGGGGCGAGCCGAGCTCCCGCGAGCGCTCGATCGCCGCCACCAGGGTCGCCAGCTCGCTGCCGGGAACGCGGCGGCGGAGGGAGTCGAGGGCGGTGCCGAGGGGGACGCCGCAGGAGAGCTCGGCGACGGTCAGCCGCAGCTCCTCGGCCAGCGGCCCCTCCCCCGCCTCGGCCAGCTGCTCGATCCCGGCGGCGGGGCCACGCCCCGAGCCGGCGCTGACGGCGAGGAGGTCGAGGGCGTCGGGCAGGGCCGCGATCAACCGCTGCCGGTGGCGCCTCTGCCGACGCTCGCGCAGGGCATCGGGGGCGAGGAAGCCGGCGACCGGCATCGCGACCGCGACCAGCAGCGCGGTCCGGCCGGGCGCCGCCGGGGCCGCCACCAGCGCCGCCAGGCTGCCTCCGGCAGCGCCGGCGAGCTTGGCGAAGAGCAGCTTCGGCAGCTCCAGCCGCAGGGTGCGGCCGCGCAGCAGCTCGCGCGCCCCGGCCGCGCCGAGCAGCGCCGCCAGGCCGGCGAGGAGGGCGGCGTCGCTCACTCGACCACCCGCGAGAGGCGGCGGATCGCCGCGAACCCGACCAGCTGCAGCAGCATCGCGACGGCGAGGAGGGCGGCGGCCGGCGGCGAGCCGAGCAGCTTGGCGAGAAAGCCCGGCTGCAGCAGCTCCGCGAACAGCGCCCCGCCGGTCGGCATCGCCACCACCAGGAGGCCGGTGAAGCGAGCCTGGGCGGTGGCGGCGCGGGCGTCTTCGGCGACCCGCTCGCGCTCGGCGGCCCCGGCGGCAAAGCGGCGCAGGAGGCCGGCGAGGTCGCCCCCCGCCAGGCGCTGGCTGAGCAGCGCCGCGGCGAAGGCGTCGACGCGCTCGGAGCGCATCCGGCGCCGCCAGCCCTCGATCGTCGCCGCCGTCGGCGCCCCCAGCTCCAGCTCGGCGCCGAGCCGGGCGAGCTCGGTCGCCGGCGGACCGTCGAGCGAGGCGACCGAACCCGCCAGCGCGGCGCGCAGGGAGCGGCCGGCGCTGAGGGAGTCGGCGATCGCCCGCGCCACTTCCGGCAGCGAGCGCTCGACCGCGCGCCGGTAGCGCCGGCGCCGGCTGCCGATCGCCCAGCCGGCCGCCGCCGGCCCGGCGACCGCCAGCGGCAGCGCCAGCGCGAAGCCGCCGAGGAACCAGCCGGCGGCGATCGCCGCCGCGGTGCCGAGGCCGGCCAGCCGCCGCCGCTCCAGCGTCGAGGGCGCATACCCCTCCGCCCCGGCCCGGCGCAGCGGCTCCAGGGCCAGGCGCAGCCAGCCGGCCAGCGCCGGGCTGGCCAGCAGCGCCTCCCGCACCGCCAGCGCCCCCAGGCCGCCGGCGATCGCGCCGATCAGGACCGCCGCCGTCACTCCACCTCCGCGATCTCGGCGACCCGGCGGCTGCCGTCCGGCCGGCGCTGCAGGTGGACGACCAGGTCGACCCCGCGCCGCACCTGCTCGGCCACCGCCTCGTGGGGAAGCCCCACCCCCGCCATCAGCGCCAGCGTCTCGAGCCGGCCGAGGGCGTCGGCGGGCGAGTTGGCGTGCACGGTCGAGAGCGCCCCGTCGTGGCCGGTGTTGAGCGCGGTCAGCAGATCGAGCGCCTCGACCCCCCGCACCTCGCCGATCACGATCCGGTCGGGCCGCATCCGCAGGGCGTTGCGCAGGAGATCGCGGATCGTCACCTCGCCGCGGCCCTCGACCCCCGCCGGCCGGCTCTCGAGCCGGACCACGTGCGGCTGCTGCAGCCGCAGCTCGGCGGCGTCCTCGATCGTCACCACCCGCTCGCCCACAGCGATGAAGCTGGACAGCGCGTTCAGCAGCGTCGTCTTGCCGGAGCCGGTGCCGCCGCTGACAAGGACGCTGCGGCGTGCCGCCACCGCCGCCTCGAGCAGCTGCCGCTGCCCCGGCGTCAGCGTCCCCAGCGCGACAAGCTCGTCGGGGCCGGGACGGCTGACCCCGAAGCGCCTGATCGAGAGCGAGGGCCCGTCGATCGCCAGCGGCGGGATGACGACGTTGACGCGGGAGCCGTCGGCGAGCCGGGCGTCGACCATCGGGCTCAGCTCGTCGACCCGCCGGCCCAGGGGCGCGAGGATGCGCTCGATCGCGTTGCGCAGCTCCTCCTCGCTCTCGAAAGCGACGTCGGTCGGCTCCAGCCGCCCGCGCCGCTCGACGTAGACCCGCTCGGGCCCGTTGACCATCACCTCCTCGACCGCGGGGTCGGCGAGCAGCACCTCCAGCGGCCCCAGCCCGACGCTGTCGCGGACGATCCGCTCCGCCACCTGCGCGCGCTCGGGCGGCGGCAGGATCGCCGCCTGCTCGTCGACCAGGGCCCGCACCGAGTCGCCGAAGTCCCCCTCCGCCGGGCGGCCGGCGGCGGCCTCGGCGCGCCGGCGCTCGACCAGCCGCTCCCGCAGTCGCGTGGAGAGCTCGGCGACGTTCCGCTCCCGCCGGTCCATCAGCCGCTCGCGATCACGGTTACGCGGCGGGCGAAGCTCTGGGCGGCGATCAGCCGCAGCGCCTGCGACCGCGTCAGCCCCAGCGTCACGGTCGCTTCGCCCGCCCCGCCTTCCCCGCCCGGCCCCAGCCCCAGCAACGGCACCGCCGGCGCGGCGACGTAGGTGCGCCCGTCGCCGGAGCCGTCCGGTTCGGCGGTGACGACGACGTCGACCCTCGAGCCGACCGGCTGGCCGCCGAAGGCCGAGAGCGCGCCGGCGCCGCTGACCACGATCTCCACCGGCTGCCGCCCGTGCCCGAGGACCGCGCCGGCGCCGGCGGTCCGCGGCGGGCGGAGCTGGGCCGCCAGGAGGTAGGAACCGGCCGGGATCGGCGCGCTCGGGACCAACCCCAGCGCTTCGCCGGGCGCCGCCAGGGCGCTGGCGGGCGCGAACCGAACCGGCACCCGCCGCACCTCCAGCCGCTCGGCCGCGGCCCGCGGGTCGATCGCCTCCCCGGCGGGCAGGTCCGCCGCAGCGACCAGCACCGGGCGCAGCTCGCCGTAGCCCTTGACGACCCTCTCGCCGTAGCCGTCAGCAACCGCGGCGGCCGCGACCGCCGCCGCCAGCGCCGCCGCGAGAAAGCCCACCGCCCGGCCCCGCCGGCTCACCGCGTCCCCTCCCGCAACGGAAGCTCGAGCCGGGCCTCGGTGCCGCGGGGCGACCGGCTCAGCTCGAAGCTGCCGCCGTGCCGGGCGGCGAGGCGGCGGACGACCCGCAGCCCGTGGCCGTGGCGGTCGCGGCCACCGAGCCGCGAGCGTCGGCCGCGGCGGTCCCGGAGCGGGGACGGCGCTCGGGCGCCGTCGTCGAGGACCACGAGGCGGAGGGCATCGTCCTCCTCCCGAACCTCGACGACGATTCCACCCTCGCCATGTTCGAAGGCGTTGCTGATCAGGTTGTCCACTACCTGGCCGAGCTCGATTCCGTCTCCCTGCAGGACCGGGTCGCTTGCGGTCCAACTCAAGCTCAAAGGGCGCTGGGAGAGGGCCGCGCGGGCCTGCCAGCGAGCCACCGCCGACTCCACCACCGAGCGCAGGGAGAGGGGCGTGCTGGCGGCCGCGATCCTGCCGCCGTTGATCTCCCGCTCCAGCCGCTCGACCGCGGCGGCGGCCATCCGCAGCGACGAATCGAGAGCCGGCCCCTCCTCGGTGTCCGCCGGCAGCGAGAGCGCCAGCACCTGGAGCGGGCGCCGCAGCTCGTGCACCGCCTCGTTCAGCGCGGTCCGCCGCCGCCCCTCGCGGAGGGCGGTAATCCCGCTTGCAATCGCAAACGAAGCGGCTGCAGGGAAGCCCGCGACGACCTCTGCCAGCTCCAGCGCCATCGCCTATGCCCCTCTTTCCACGGCCATGGCTGGTTAAGGCGAGAGCGGTCTCCGACTCTCCCCCACCGACGACCCGATGAACTCGGAAAGAGCGGCTTTAGAGCAGCGCGCCCGCCCTTCGAAGCGGTCTCGGCCAGGCGCAACGAAAGGACGGGCGCGACCATGTAGACCCTAAACCCCAACAGATCGGTTCCCAAATAAAGAGCAGACTGGAGCCGATTACAGCAATCGATCTCTTTTAATGCATATTTCCCTCTTGGCAAGGTAATCGACGGAGCGTTTTGGAATACTTGTCTAGTAACTCGGGTGTTTCCAGCTACCCCCAACCCCATCCGCCCGAGCAAAGAAAACGGAGGTCCTCCTTTGCCACAGTCCCGCACTTCCCCAGAGGGCATTACGCAGCAGCTTGCGAAGGCCCTTGCGCATCCCCTGCGCGTCCGCATCCTCAGCTCCCTCCACAAAGGGATCTCGAGCCCGAACCAGCTCGCGCAGGAGCTCGGCGAGCCGCTCGGGAACGTCAGCTACCACGTCAAAACGCTGCTCGAGTACGACTGCGTCGAGCTGGTGAAAACGGAGCCGCGGCGCGGCGCCGTCGAGCACTTCTACCGCGCCACCGAGCGCGCCTTCCTCAGCGACTCGGACTGGGGGAAGATCCCCGCCTCCGCCCGCAAGGGCATCTCCGGATCGATCCTCGAGTCGATCGGCCAGAGCGCCACCGACGCGATGGCGGCGGGGACGATCGCAGCGCGCAAGGACTCCCATCTCTCCGACACTCCCCTACTGCTGGACGAGAAGGGCTGGAAGGACCTCAACAAGGTCCTCGCCGGTGCCGTCAAGCAGGCCGGCGAGATCCAGAAGGAAGCCGCCGCCCGGCTGAACGAGAAGTCAGATGGCATCCCCACCAAGCTGGCGATCATGCACTTCGAAGTGCCGGCGGCGAAACCCGCCAAGAAAGCCAAGGTCAAGGCGAAGAAGTAGCCGCGTGGCGCCCCGGCCAACGCCGGGGCGCCCCTAGCCGTCGATCAGGCGGTAGCCGATCCCCCAGCAGTTGACGACGAAGCGGCCGCGCTCGGGGTCGAGTTTGCGGCGCAGGCGCGAGGCATGGGAGTCGAGGGTGCGGGTCTTGGAGGGGCCGCGGTAGGCCCAGACGCCGTCGAGGAGCTCTTCCTTGGTGAAGACGCGGGTGGGGTCGGAGGCGAGGACGCGCAGCAGGGCGAACTCTTTCTGCGAGAGGTGGACGAACCGGTCGCCGACCGTGACCCGGCGGCGCAGCGGGTCGATCACGAGGTCGCCGACGCGGCTGGGGCCGTCCTGGGGATGGAGGCGGCGGCGGAGCACGGCGCCGATGCGGGCGCGCAGCTCGGGATACCCGAACGGCTTCGTCAGGTAATCGTCGGCTCCCGCGTCGAGACCCCGGACCTTGTCGGTGTCGCCGCTGCGACCGGTGAGGACGATCACCGGCAGCCGCGGGTCGAAGCGGGAGTCGATGCCGTCGGCCTCGCGGATCTCGCGCAGGACGTCGAGGCCGGAGGCGTCGGGCAGGGTCAGATCGAGGAGGAGCAGGTCCGGGTGGTTGTAGCGGCAGAGGCGCAGCGCGTCGGAGGCGCTGGGCGCGGGCATGACGCCGAATCGGTCGGCGGCGAGGTGCTCGCAGAGCAGGTCGAGGGTGACGTGGTCGTCCTCGCAGACGACGAGGCTGGCGATCTCTTCTCGTTGTGGCAGCATGGCCAACTAAGTCCTGGGAGCGGCCGACTCTCCCCCCTGCGGCGAGGGAATCTCCAGCACATAGCGGGCTCTTCGCTGCCAGACGACCCGCCGCGGCGGCACCCGGCGCCGGACCGAGAGCACCCGTCCCTCGCCGTCGAGGAAGTAGAGGTCGAGCTCGAAGCGCATCCCGAAGGTGTGGACGCTCGCGCAGCGCGGGATCAGCAGGCCCGGTCCGGCCTCGGCCCGATCGCGCCGGCTCAGGCCGCGGAGCCGGGTTCGAAAATCGCCGGCCAGGGGAACAGATTCGAGAAGATGATCCACGCCCGCATAAGGTTGTGGCGCGCGGTCTCTCTCCCCCCTCTTCCCAGCTCCTAGTCGATGAACAAGCCCAAAGTCGCGATCTTCAGTCCCAACCCGATGGTCTCGATCGCGATCGAGTCGTTCAGCGCCGAGGGCGGCGACGACATCCACATCCACCCCGCCGGGCAGGGGGTCTGGGTGGCGCGGATGGCGGCGGAGCTCGGGGCCGAACCGGTGCTCTGCGGGTTCGTCGGCGGCGAGGTCGGCAGCGTGCTGCGACCGCTGCTGGAGGAGATGCCGGTCGAGCTGCGGCTGGTGGAGACGGCGGAGCCGAGCGGCACCTACATCCACGACCGCCGCAGCGGCGAGCGCGAGCCGGTCGCCCAGAGCGCGGCGCTGCCCGCCTCCCGGCACGAGGTCGACGACCTCTTCTCGGTCACCGTCGCGGCGGCGCTGGAGTGCGACCTGCTCGCCGTCTGCGGCCCCTACCCCGACAACACGGTGCCGCTGGAGCTCTACGGCAGCCTCGTCGCCGACGTCAAGGCGAACGGGGTGCCGGTGATCGTCGACCTCTCCTCGCCCCGCCTCGACAAAGCCCTCGAGGGGAAGCCGGACCTGGTGAAGATCAACGACTGGCAGATCGCCGGCTTCATCTCCGGCCCGGTCGACAGCGAGGAGCGGATGCGGGCGGCGATGGAACGGCTGCGGGAGGAGGGCGCCGAGTCTGTGATCGTCACCCGCGCCGGCGAGCCGGCGCTGGCGCTGCGCGAGGGCAGGTTCTGGGAGCTGGCCCCGCCCAAATTCGAGCGCGGCTCCCGCGAGGGCTGCGGCGACTCGATGATGGGCGCGCTGGCGGCGACGATCGCCGCCGGACGCGAGTGGGAGGACGTGCTGCGCCTCAGCGCCGCCGCGGGCGCGACCAACTTCCTCCGCGCCGGCCTCGGCACCGGCTCCCGCTCCGTAATCGAGGACCTGACCCCCCGCGTCCAACTCCGCCAGCTGGACTGATCGTTTCCAGACTTTTCCTCGCTATAGGAGGGAAAAGGGTGGAAACGACCTAGAGATGAGGGGTGAAGGGGACCTCCAGGGGGTCGCCGTTGACGATCGCGCTCGGGGCGGTGTCGGCAATCCACTCCAGGTGGGGAGCCAGGAGCTCGACCTCGCGCAGGCGCTCCAGGGCCGGCGAGAGCGCCACCGGGCGGCCGGCGCGGGCGCTGTGGGCGTCGCTGCTGAGGACGTGGACGAGGCCCTTCCCGGCCATCGCCAGCATCCCCGCCGCCATCTGCTCGCGGAGGAAGAAGTCGGCGGTCGCCTGGATCAGCGCCCCCTCCCCCACCAGCGCCGCCATCCGCTCGAACATGTCGGCGGAGAGGTGGCGCTCGGGGTGGGCGACGATCGTGCGGTGGCCGCGTTCGGCCAAGTAGGCGACCCACCGCAGGAGGCTGTCGTCGAGCGGGCCCGGCGCCGGCTCGAGCAGGATCCAGCCACCGCCCCCGAGCGAGACCAGTGCCAGCTCCTCCTCGCCCAGCCCCTCGACCGCGGTCTCGGCCACCTCGCCGCCGCGCAGGACCTTCACCGCCACCAGCTCCTGCTCCAGCTTCGCGTTCAGCCCGCTCACCCGTTCGGCCAGCTCCTCGATCCGGACGTCGTGGTCGTGGCGGATGTGCGGGGTGGCGCAGACCGCCTCGATCCCGTCCGCCTCGGCCTGACGCGCCATCGCGACGCTGTCGTCGGCGTCCCGCGCTCCGTCGTCGATCGCATCGAGGATGTGGCAGTGCAGGTCGATCACGGTGCCTCCGCAAGCTAGCTACCCGACTGGACCCTGAAGAAGTGCAATCTCGCCGCCAAGGTGCAACCGCGCGTTCAGCTACCGGCCCGAGCGGGCACGCCTCTACGATGATCGGCAAGATCATGGACCTGTTCACGCCGGGCTTGCGTGAGCGGACTGGCTTCAACTCATGGATAAGAAAACGACCCGCAGAGGGAATTACGAGTCTGGCTCCGACTACGTGTTGGAGTACGGCGAGCTCCGCTTCGCCTTCAACGAGCGGGACTTCGCGCAGCGGGTCGAGCAGGCCGCGGTGAAGCTCCGCTTCGTCGACCAGGGCCTCACCGCCGAGGAGCTCGACGACCTTCTCGACCTCGCGGTCAGCGGCGAGATCGCCGAGCCCAGCTCCGCCCTCGGCGAACACATCAACGAAAACTGGGAGGACCTGGTCGGTCCCTCCAACCGCAGCCTCGTCCACTGGATCCGCCGCCTCGTCTTCCGCGGCGCCTGGCTCGACCAGCGGGTCAAGGAGGGCGAGCTCGACGTCGTCTTCGACGAGCGCACCCAGACCTTCGGCTACGTCCAGCCGGACCGCAGCGACGAGCTGATCGAGCTCTCTAAAGAGCCGTCTTGGCGGCGAATCGCCTACCGGCGTTAGTCCGCCGCGCGCTCTAGCGCGGCGACGACCGTCAGCGAACCGCCGCCGGAGCCGCCCTGGGCGCGGCCGGCGTCGAAGAACTCCTTCGCGGCCTCGGCGTCGCCGTAGGCCTCGCCGAGCCGGGTGAGGGAGTCGACGAGGAGGATCACGTCTTCGCCCTCGCCGGCGCGGGTCTGCGCCTGGGCGAGCGCGTCGCTGGCGTGGCGCGGCTGGCCGGCGGAGACGATCTCCGCCTGCGGGGCGTCGCGCTTCCAGTCGGCGAGCTCCTCGGGGCTGGGGTCGATCAGCAGGGCGACGGGATCGGGGCCCTTGGAGTCGGCGGCGAGGTCGGCGGCGACGCTGCGCAGCAGCGCCGTGCAGCCCTCGCGGGTCTCGGCGCAGAGCAGCGCCTGGCGGCCGGCCTCGGGCGGCAGCAGCAGTCCTTCCAGGGTGACGCCCTGCTTGCTGCGGCGGCCGAAGCGACGGCGCCGCCGGCGGCGCGGGCGCGAGGCCTCGGCGGCGGACTCGCGCTCGGGCGGCTGCTGCGCGGCGGCAGGCTCTGACGCGGGCTTGCGCTCGGGCGCCTTCTCGGGACGGTCGCGCCGCTCACGGCGCTGGCGGCGGGGACGCTCCTCGCGCTCCTCTCCACCGCGCTCGGCGGGCGCCTCGGCAGCGGCGGAGGCGCCGTTCCCATCCGCCAGCCGCTCGACCAGCTCGCCCTTGGACAGCATCCGGTACCTCTCGACGCCGGCCTCGGCGGCGAGTAGGTGCAGCTCGGACAGGGGCTTCTTCTCCAGCTCGGCCTTGTTCATCGAGCCGGCAGGTTATTCGACCGGCCCGACCGGGTGCGTCAACCGACCCGGCCGAGCGTCGCCGCGGGGTCGGTTCCCTCGGTTGCGGCGACCTCCAGCCACGCCTCCGCCTCGTGCGAGCGCCGCCGCCGCGACCAGCCGAGCTCCGCCCCGAGCGCGTCGGCGACCGGGCGCACCGCCTTCGCCGTGCGCAGCTCGGGGGCGGCGAGGATTGCGAGCCGGGTGCGGCGCAGCAGCACGTCGGCGACGCTGCGCGCCTGCTCGTGGCGGGCGGCGATCGTGACCTCGGCCAGCAGGTCGGGGCGGCCGGGGAGGATCGGGCGCGCCAGCTTCGGCTCGGCGCGGGCGACCTCGAGGACCTTGCGGGCGGCGTGGCCATAGCGGAAGGCGAGCTGCTCGGTCGCCCCCTCCTCGACCCCGGGCGGCAGCTCGAGGTCGGCCGGGCGCGCCTCCATCCCCAGCGGGATCTCGTGCGTGTGGCAGGGCGCCTCGCGTCCCTCCCGCTCGACCAGCCGGTCGACGGTCTGCTTCGCCATCCGCCGCCAGGTGGTGAGCTTGCCGCCGGTGATCGTCAGCATCCCCGAGGAGGTCTCGTAGAGCTCGGCTTTGCGCGAGATGTCGACCGACTTGCGCGGGTCGCCGGTGGAGATCAGCGGCCGCACCCCGGCGTAGGCGCCGACCAGGTCGGACTCGCCTAGCGAGGTGCCGAAGAAGTCGTTGACGGCTTCGAGCAGGTAGGCGATGTCCGCCTCGGCGGGGCGCGGGTGTGTGGTGTCGCCGTCGAAGTCGTTGTCGGTGGTGCCGACCAGGGTGCGCCCGTACCAGGGCAGCGAGAAGATCATCCGCCCTTCGCCGGCGGGGACGATGCAGGCGGCCTTGCCCATCGGCAGGTCCTCCTGGTCGATCAGCAGGTGGGTGCCGCGGCTGGGCGTGATCCGCGGCACGTCCTCCTCCCCCAGCAGCTCCTCGGGTCGGATCTGGTCGGCGAAGACGCCGGTGGCGTTGACGACGTAGTCGGCCCCGACCTCGATCCGCTCTCCGGAGTCCTCCTCGACGAAGGCGACGCCGGTTGCCTTGCCGCCCGCCGAGAGGACCTCGGTCACCTCGGCGCCGTTCAGCATCACAGCGCCGAAGCGCTCGGCCTCGCCGAGGATGGTGAGGACGAGGCGGACGTCGTCGGTCTGGCAGTCGTAGAAGAGGTAGGCGTCATGCGGTTCGCGGGGGGCGAGCGCCGGCACCAGCTCCAGCACCTCGTCGCGGTCGATCGTGCGGTGGCGGTCGGGGGACCAGTAGTAGTCGGCCTCCTCCTCGCGGGCGCGGCGCTCACGGCGGCTGCGGCCGGCGCGGGTGGTCGCCATCACGTCGTACATGTTCAGCCCGAGGCCGAGTTTGCGGTCGCGCCGCTCCTCGCCGAGGGCGGCGACCAGGAACGGGGTCGGGTAGACGAGGTGGGGCGCCAGCCGGACCATCAGCTGCCGCTCCAGCAGCGCCTCGCGGACGAGGCCGAGGTCGAAGTTCTGCAGGTAGCGGAGGCCGCCGTGGACCATCTTCGAGGAGCGGCTGGAGGTGCCGACCGCGTAGTCGCCGCGCTCCAAGAGGGCGACCGAGTAGCCGCGCGAGGCGGCGTCGAGGGCGACGCCGGCGCCGGTGATGCCGCCGCCGATGACGACGACCTCGAAGCGTTGCCCCGCGATCTCCTCGATGGCCCGGGCGCGGCTCAGCATCAGTCCAGGTAGGTGGTGGTTTGGTCGGCGCCGGGGCGCTCGGGGGGCGGCTTCTGCTGGCGCGGGTGGCCGAGGTGGAGGAGGCCGACGAAGCGCTCCCCGGCGGGGAGATCGACGGCGGCGCGGCCCTCGGCGCTGCGCAGCAGGCCGGGGGTGCGCCAGTAGCCGGCGTAGCCGCGGGAGTGGGCGGCGAGGAGGACGATGTAGGAGGCGGCGGCGGTCGCATGCAGATCCTCTTCCTCCTCCACCGGGTCGCCGCTGAGCACGGAGGAGACGACGACGAGGGTCGGCGCGCGGTCGAGCTTCGCCGCGCCCTCGGGCCCGGCGATCTCCTTCAACCGCCGCAGCGTCTCCGGCCCGATCACCCGAAAGCGCCAGGGCACCGTCAGGTTGTGGTTCGGCGCCCAGCTCGCCAGCTCCAGCAGCTCCTCGATCTGCTCGCGCGGCAACGGCTCCGGCGCAAACGCCTTGTGCGTGCGGCGAGTGCGAATCGCGGTCTCGACGTCCATCCGTCGAGGGTATAGCTAGGAGACGATCAACCCAGCGAGAGCGATAAAGCCAGAGCCGATGATGCTGACGGAGAGGGCGATGGATCCCTGGACCATCACACGCTGCATCCCATTGACAGCAGCACGCAGTTCCTTGAACTCCCCCTTGAGCTCGCCGCGCAGCTCCTTGATTTCGCCTTCGGTCTCACTGCGCAAGCCTTTGATCTCACCTTTGACCTCACTGCGCAAGCCTTTGATCTCACCTTTGACCTCACTGCGCAAGCCTTTGATCTCATCTTTGATCTCGCCGCGCAGGCCCTTGCTCTCACCCTTGATCTCGCCGCGCAGGCTTTTGACCTCGCCCTTGATCTCGCCGCGCAGGCCTTTGATCTCACCGCGCAGTTCCTTGATCTCACCATCGACCCTGTCGAAGCGTCGGTCGATGTGATCAAAGCGCTGGTTCATCCCCTCCTTGAGGTCGTCGAGGCGTTCGTCGGTCCAGCTCTCCCTTGCCATCACAGCCATGACTCTAGCGTAATTCTTTGTCTGCAACAAAACAAGACGCTAAGGTGCCAATTCAGCGCCAGATGAGTAAGAAATCTGTGACTTAGAGGCCGTAGCGCCAGCGCATCCAGCCGCGGCGGCCGGCGAGGCCCAAGCCGAAGAGGAGGCAGCCGGCGAGGGCGCCGAGGCCGATCGCGCCGCCGGTGCTGCCCTTCGAGTCGTCTTCGCTGCCCTGCGCGGCCTGTTCGCCGTACTGCAGGGCGGAGGCTTCGGGGTCGGCACCGAGGTCTTCCTCGGGGGCGAGACCGCCGGTGGGGGGAGTTACGGGCGGAGCCCCGGAGGAGCCTTTGCCGGATGGGGCCGAAGGCCCCCGAGGGGAACCTCCGGCTCCGCCTTCGAAGGCTTCTTTCAAGGCGGAGCCGGTGTCGGCGCTTGATTCCGGGATGGTCGGCGTCGCGCCGCTGAGGGACGGCGCCACACCGCCCGAATCCGCGGACTTGGCTTTGGACGCAGGTTTCGGCTGCGGCTCCCGCGGCGGCGCGCTGATCGGCAGGTGCTGGCCGGAGAGCGGGACGAGAACGTCGGCGGTGACCCAGACCGGCGAGACTTCCTGGCCCGGCGCCTGCAGGAAGTAGCCATCGCTTGCCTGCAGGTCGCGCATGTAGGTGAAGGAGCTCTTGCCGGTGCCGAAGCCGGCCGGGTCCTTGCCGACGGCGAGCAGGCCCTGCGAGGCCCACGCCGTCGCCTGCGCGTTGGCCGAGAGGTTGTTGCCGGGGGCGAAGCCGCCGTTCGGGCGCTTTGACTTGCGCAGGTAGGCGAGGGCGCGCTCAGAGGCCTCCGAGCCCGGCGTCAGCACCTGCAGCACGGCGCCGGTGACCTCGGCGGTGCTGGGGCTCTGCGGCTCGTTCCCCCAGCCGCCTTCCTCCCCCTGCACCTTGCGCAGCCACTCGACCGTCGGCGCTGCCACGTCGTTGGCGCCGGCCGCCCGCAGGGCGAGGACCGCGTAGGCGCTGGTCCCCGGCCAGCCCTGGTAGGAGCCGTTGCTGCGCCGCTGCGAGAGCAGCCGGTCGACCAGGTCTTCGCCGGCGAAGTCGCGGGGGTCGACTCCTGCCGCCTCGAGGGCGAGGACCGTGCGGGCGATGTCGCCGGCGTCGGCGATGTCGCCTATGTGGTTACGGAGGAAGTCGACCGGCGATTTGCCGCCTTTGGCCACGTCGAGCGGGTTGCGGTCCGCGGCGGCCAGCGCCAGCATCGTCCAGGCGGTCATTTCGACCCCGGCCTCGCGATCGGGGGCCGAGGGGAAGCCGCCGCTGGGACGCTGCTGCGTTTCCAGCCAGTCGGCGCCGCGGCTGACGGCAGAGGCCTGCGCAGAGGCGGGGGCCAGGGCGACGAGGGCGAGGACGGCGAGCAGCGCCGCGATGCCGCCACCGCGGAGGGCGCCGCGCAGCGGTCCCCGCGGGCCCCCCGGGGCCGGCGCTCTCCCCCCTCGCCGCCATTCGAAGCGCTCGCGGAAGCGGACCAGCATCCGCACCATCGCCGGGCCGGCGACCAGCGCCAGGACCACGTTGCCGAGCACGTGCGCCACTTCGAACGGGATCGCCCGCGCCTCCAGGACGAGGAAATGCCGCATGGAGAGGTCCCCACCGTAGGTCGCCATCAGAGAGAAGTTCAACAGAGCGCCGTACAAAATGCCAGCAAAACCGCAGGTTGCAGCAAGAGTGAGACGACCGGCGTCGCGGACGCCGAGCGCCAGCAGCGCCCCCAGCACCCCGCAGAGGCCCCAGCCCGCCATCTGCCACGGCGTCCACGGGCCCTGCCCGAACCAGAAGTTGGAGACGAGCGCGGCGAGGGCGCCGACGGCGAATCCGGGGGCGCCGCCGAGGGCGTAGCCGGCGAAGATGACGATGTCGGTCGTCGGCTTCACGTTGGGGAAGGCGGCGAAGGCGATGCGGCCGGCGATCGCCAGCGCCGCCAGCGCCGCGACCAGCGCCACCACCTGGGCGGGCGGGCGCGAGCGCTCATACCAGGCGAAGCCGGCGAGGATGACGGCGCCGACGATCAGGAAGCTGGCGACCTCCCAGGTCATCGGCGCTCCCCCTCGACAAGGACCGCCGCCCCCTGCTCGGGGGTGACGACGCCGGGGAGGTCGAGCACCCGCGCGACCTCGGTCGCGAAGTACCAGCCGCCGGAGAGGATCTCGGCCATCGGCCCGTCGGCGATCACGACCCCGTCGCCGAGCAGCACCACCCGCTCGGCGAACTGCGAGGCGAACTCGACGTCGTGGGTGGCGACGACGACCGCGGCGCCGCGGGCGGCGAGGTCGCCGATCAGCGCGACCAGGTCGTCCTTGCGGGCGTGGTCCATGCCGCGGGTCGGCTCGTCGAGGGCGACGAGGCCGGGGGGCTCACCGCCCTCCATCCGGCCCGCCAGCGCGATCGCCAGCGCCAGCCGCTGCCGCTCGCCGCCGGAGAGGTCGCGGGGGTCGGCGTCGACGGCGTGCTCGAGGCCGACGGCCCGCAGCGCCGCCGTCCCCTCCTCCCCGGGCAGCTCGTCCCCGACCCGCTCGCGGACCAGGTAGTCGCCGGGGTTCTGGGTGAGCAGGGCGATCGAGTCGACCTCGAGCTTGCCGGCAACCGGCTCGTGCAGGCCAGCGGCAGTCCGCAAGAGCGTGCTCTTGCCGGCGCCGTTGCGGCCCATCAGCGCCACCCGCTCGCCCCTGTCGATTACAAGGTCAAGCCCTTTCAATACGTCGCGCAGCTCGTCGCCGCGGTCCAGCTCCACCCACAGCCCCTTGGCCCTGAGCATCAGCTCTCCCTCCTCCGCAGCGTTTGCCGGGCGTCGCGGACGCCGACCGGGAGCGGCTCGATTCCGGCGAGGGAGAAGAGACGCGCCGCGGGGGTCATGAACGCCGGTTCGACACCACTCGCCCAGGCGAGGAACTCGACGGGGGCGCCGTCGAAGGCGATCGCGCCGGCCTCCATCGCGACCACCCGGTCGGCCGCCGCCAGGCAGCGCTCGAGCCGGTGTTCGGCCAGCAGCACCGCCACCCCCCACTCCTCGTTCAGCCGGCGCAGCAGCCAGATCAGCTCGTCGCCGGCGACCGGGTCGAGCTGCGAGGTCGGCTCGTCGAGGAGGATCAGGCGCGGGCGGGTGACCAGCGCCGCCGCCAGCGCCACCCGCTGCAGCTCGCCGCCGGAGAGGGTGTCGACGGTGCGGTCGAGCAGGTGCGGGATCGCCAGCGCCAGCGCCACCTCCTCGACCGCGCGGGCGCGGTCCGCCGGCGCGTCGCCGCGCATCTCCAGCGGCAGCTCGATCTCGGCGGCGACGGTGGTGGAGACGACCTGGGTCTCGGGATCCTGCGCCAGGTAGCCGACGACCGCGGCGAGCTCGCCGGGACCGGACGCGATCGCGTCCAGCTCGGCAACGCGGACCTCGCCCTCGATCTCGCCGCCGTGGAAGTGAGGGACCAGGCCGCAGGCGGCTTTCAGCAGCGTCGACTTGCCCGAGGCCGAGCGGCCGGCGAGGAGGACGAACTCCCCCGGCGCCACCTCCAGCGAGACGTCGGCGAGCGCCGGCCGGGATGCGTGCGGGTAGGCGTAGCCCAGGCCCTCGACCGCGAGCGCCGGCGCCGCCCCACGGCGAATCGCCAGCTCAGACACGGGCGACCCCCTCCCGTCGACGGGCCGATTTCCGGATAGATAGGGCGGTTTTCGTCCCATCGGCGAAGGGGTGGGCGGGAACGGGGCGTTTGGACTTGCGCTTCAGCGGCGCCAGGCCGCTGAGGGCGACGATCGCCGCCACGGCGAGGGTGGCGGGACCGAGGCCGATCGCGATCGTCGGGTAGGTGTGGAAGTCGTCGGCGCCGAGCAGCTCGCCGGCGACCGCGGTCGCGAGGACGACTGCGGCGACGGCGTAGAAGCGGCGGTCGTAGCGGGAGCGGGCGCGGCGGGCGCGGGCGGGTGGGGCGTCGAGGCTGTAGCCGCGCAGCTCGAGGGTGGCGGCGACGTCGACGGCGCGGTCGAGGGAGCCGGCGAGGAGACGGCGGGCCAGCGGCGCCTTGCCGACCGCGGCGGCGCCGGGGCCGCGCAGGCGGGCGGCGTCGCGCAGGCGGGCGGCGTCGGCGGCGGCGACCGGGACCAGGCGCGAGACCAGCGTCGCGGTCAGCGCCGAGCGCCCGGCCAGCGGGCGCAGCGCCCGCAGCACCCGGTCGGGGTCGACGCAGGCGGAGTAGACGGCGGCGGCGATCATCGCCACGGCGGCGCGGAGGCCGCCGGAGGCACCGGCGACGATCGCCTCGAAGGTGACGTCGACCTGGCCCAGCAGCGGCCACTCCCCCAGCCGCGCCACCACGGTCTCGCCGCGGCTGACGACGAGGGCGTTGACGACGACGATCAGGAGCGCCAGCGCCAGGCCCATCTTCAGGGCGACGCGGACCGCCCGCCGGGCGCCGGCCAGAACGCCGGCGAGGACCGCGGCGGCGCCGGCCGCCAGCAGGACCAGCGGGTTCGAGCAGAGGAAGGCGACGGCGACGATCGCACCCAGGTAGGCGACCGCGGCGCCGGGCGAGGCGGCCTGCAGCGGCCCCTCTCGCGGCTGGTAGGCGAAGGGGGACTTCATCGCCCCTCCAGGGGCAGCGGCGTCGTCTTCCCGTCCTCGATCGCCACCGCGTAATGGTCGCGCAGGTGCGCCGCGTCCAGCGCCGCCGCGGCGGCCCGCACAGCCGTTGCCGTGCCCCCGGTCACCAGCCAGACGGGCGGCCCGCCGTAACGGCTCGTCGCCGCGACCAGCCCGGCGTCGGGACCAAGCCGCCGCGCCGGCTCGCCCCCTTCGTCCAGCGCCACCAGCCCGTAAACCCCGTCGGCGTTCGTCCTTTCCGGGTCTATCTCGCCGAAAGGACGAACGCCGGCCTCAAAGTTCGCAAACACCCCGCTTTCCGCGGGCCCCGCCTCGATCAGCTTCGCTGCGGGGTCGGTGCGCAGCTGCTGCCAAGGACCGACCAGGACCCGGATCGCCTTCTCCTGCTCGCTGGAGGCGTCCACACCCGAGGCGACCTTCACGCCTTCGCGCTCAAGCGCCCGCAGGGTCAAATCGCACGCCCCCCCATCGCGTGGTTCCTTTTGCACGTCATAGGTGCGAAAGGAACCACGCGATCCCTCCGCGCACTCGACCACGACCGGGTAGCGCTTGTCGCCGACCCCCTGCTCGAACGGTGCCGGCCAGGAGCCGACCACCGCCGGCACGTGGTTCGTGGTCGACCAGTCGTGGTAGTCCCACCAGATCCGCTCGCCGCCCTCGAGCTCGTACTCCGCCGCCCCGATCGGCGATTCCACCCCGTCCACGAAGAAGAACCAGTCGTAGGGACGGCCGCCTTGCCGGCGCTCGGCCACCCCGTCGATCGCGTGGACGAAGCCGCCGCCAAAGCGGGTCTCGATCTCCGCCTCGCCTTCCAGCACCCGCATCACCGTGTCGGACTCCTTCGCCGCGAGCGAGCGCTCCAGCACCGGCATCGCGCCGAATTCCCGCGTCACCGTCAGCCCCACCGAGCCGACGTCGGCGCCGGGACCGAGGCCGCAGCCGGCGGCCGCGAGCGCCGCACAGAGCAGCGCGCTCGCAACCGCCGTGCCACGGCGCCGGATCATTTAGGGCACTTGCCCCCCACGCAGACCGCCGCGCGGGCGGAGGGGATCGTGCCGGCCGCGCGAGCGACCAGCGCCGCCGGTTTGCCCAGCGTCACCGTGGTGCGGCCGTCGGCGCCGGTCGGCTCGGCCGCCCCGGTCACCTTCGCCCCGGCCTGCGGCTTGCGCCGGCCTTTTTCGTCGTAGGACCAGACCCGCACCGTGAACTCCATCCCGGCCTTGGCCGAGGCGGGCGCGGTCAGCACCAGCTCGTCCGGGTAGGGATACGAGGGCGCCAGGGTCCAGAGCACTTCGTCGCCGGCCTTGATCGTCGCCACGTCGCCGCCGACTTCCAGCGATTTGTGGTTGATCTTCAGGTACCAGGACGCTTTGCCCTTGGCCACGCTCGACCCGATCCCGCAGAGCGCGAGCCCGAAGTCGAAGCTGTCGCTGATCAGCAGCGGCCGCAGCGAGGCGATCGTCTTCGAGCCGCTGGCGAGCAGCCCGAGCGCCGTGTTGCCCTTGATCTGGACGCTGTCGCCGCTGCCGCCGCTGCCCGGCCCGAAGCAGGTCGCTTTGGGGCTGGTCTTGACGGAGGCGTTGGTCGAGACGACCGTCTTTTCGGCGAGCGTCTTGCCGCCGCTGCCGACCACGCGCAGCTCGGCCGCCAGGCCCTTGGCCGACGCGCTCGCCGCGCAGGCGCAGAGCAGGGACAGAGCCAGCGCGCACGCGACGGCCAGCCGGAACGAGATGATTCTTGGCATGTAGCCACCCTTTCCTCGAGGGTTGAATTGGCAAGGCCGGGGACAGGTCTCCTGGCTTCCGGGATCAGGGAGGACGCGCCTTCCCGGGGACGAGGTGCCGGCCCCAGTGGCTGGCGCGCGAGGCGCCTGCGAACTCCTCCACCCGGTCACAGTGGCGGGACCACGCCGGACTTGCACCGGACTTCCCTTGACCACCGACCGATATGTACGGGGCGAGTCTATCCCGCGGCGGCGGGCCGGCGTGCCCTCAGTACTGCTCGTAGGAGATGCCGACCCACTCGCCGCCGCCGAGGCCGGAGGCGATCAGCGGTTCCCGGACAGCTTTCTCCCTGCCGTCGGGACCCGGCCACTCCGCCTCCAGCTCGGAGCTGCCCTGCCGCATCCGCTCGGCGTAGCTGCCGGCGACCACCGCGGCGGCGAGCGCCAGCGTCCGGCTTTTGACCTCGTCCCGGTCCTCGGAGAAGAACTCGCAGGACATGCCCTTGCGGCCGGGCGAGCAGATGACCAGCTGCTCGGAGTCGAAGTAGATCTCCAGCGGAGCGCAGGTCATCTTCACCGGCTCGAGGCGCAGCGACGGTCCGAGGTCGCCGTCTGTCAGCGTCAGCTCCGCCCAGCCCGACGCCAAGGCGTCCTGCGCCTCCACCTCGATCAGCTCCTGAATCTCGCTCGCTAACCGCAGCATCGAAGACCGGTTATACACCTCGCAGCAGCGTCACGTATTGGCTTATACGCCAAGCAGCAGGTCGAGTAGGAGCATCGTCGCCGCGCCGAAGGCGATCCCGAGGGTCGGCCCGAGCCAGCGGCGGCGGTCCCGGTAGGCGTCCGGCAGCAGCTCGACGGCGATCAGGCTCAGCATCGCGCCGGCGGCGAAGGCGAAGGAGAACGGCAGCAGGGCGCTGACCTGCTCGACCGCGAGGAAGGCGACGACCGCGCCGATCGGCTGCGGCGCGCTGGTCGCCACCGCGGCCCAGAACTGCCGCCCGCGCCCGTAGCCCGTCGCCTCCATCGGGATCGCGACGCTGGTGCCCTCGGGGACGTTCTGGATCGCGATCGCGAGGATCACGAACAGGCCCAGCCCCTCCCGCTCGGAGGCGTACGCGGTCCCCACCGCCAGCCCCTCGGGCAGGCTGTGGACGAAGAGGACGGCGAAGACCAGCGCCGAGGTGCGCGCCCCCGGCCCGCTCCGCCCCATGAAGACCGCCTCGTGGTCGAGCCGCCGCCGCGCCACCCCCAGCAGCAGGCCGCCGACCAGCAGCCCGGCCGCCAGATCCCAAGCCGAGCCTTCCTCGGCGGCCGGGACCAGCAGCCCCACCACCGAGGCGACCCCCATCACCCCCGCCGCCAGCCCGAGCAGGAACGGCGTCAACGCCGCCGCCCGCTGCCCCAGCAGCCAGACCGGAATCGCGCCAAGGCCGGTGGCAAGCGCGGTCCCGCAGGCGGCGAGGAAGAGGATGAGGAGGTCGGGCATGGAGCGGAGGCTATGCGCAACCGGAATGACGGCAATGCCGTGCGCCCTGCCGTTTTGACGGCCTCTGCCCTAAACCGTTTCGCGACATTTGGCGTTGAATACCGCCAACTCAGCGCGGCGGAGACCAGTTCCGGTCTTCCTTCTTCTGTTCCCTCTCCCAGAGCCACTCCCCGGAAACGAAGTAATGGATGACAATCCCGCTGCCAATGGAGAGCACGAAGAAGAGAACTCCGAGGATGATGTCCCAGACGCTCATGGAACCGATACTCCCCCACTGGGAGAAGCTTTTCTACTCCAGCCTCGCCATTTCGCCTTACCCTCCCGCCACACAAACTGCCGGGAGGCTGGGGCAAGCAGGAAGACCAAGGTGACTACAGCCACACCAGCAAGCCAGATCGGCCAACCGAAGACGGCGCCAACAATCCGTCCGATCGCTTCCAGCAAGAGGAAGAGCCAAATGAGCCGGCTTCCGCGCAGCAACAACCAGACCAAGAGGGCCATGGTCACCACCGCGATCGGTATGAAAGTAGACGGCGATAGAGCGAGAAGCACGAACAGCTCGCAGACCATCATTGCCGCCAAAATTCGCAACCCCATCGGGCTTTGCCGGATCAAATCCATTCAACGAGTCCTATGGCCAGGCACTTGGTGCTTAGGATAAAACACAAGCGGCGTCAAACTTGGGCCGGCTCAGCCGACGCGCCGGGATCGAACCGGTCCTGCGCCCGCTGCATCTTCTTTGGGCCGTAGAAACGGCGCGCCCAGGTGATTCCAGATGGAACTCCAACCACGACGATCAGGATGCCCAGCACAAGCAAGCGTTCAGACATGCTCGGATTGTGTCACCCCGACCCCTGCTTCAGCTCATCGAGAATTCGCTCGCACGCCTCTCGCAGGAAAACCGCCTCCTTGGCTTTTTCTTCGGCCAGCTTCGCTTCGGCGTCGTGGTATTCCTGATCGAAGGTCGCCAGCGTGAGGAGGGACGCGGCGGCGCGGGCGAGAACGTCTGCGGGTGTTTTGAGGGACAGGTTTTCCTCCCCCTCCTCGCCCCAGCCCAGGTCCTCGCAGACCAGACGGAGCAGATCGGAGAACTCCAGTCCGAGCTCCTGCGCGGTCTCCCAGTCTTCCTCGTCGACAGCCCTGTAGACGCTGTCTATCCCGTTCAGGCGAACGACGATCCGGTCGTAGAGAGCATCCCGTTCCTCACGGGTGACGGCGATGCTCATGAAGCTGGTGGAGGTGGGGAGACCGCCGGGAACGCCGCCACCCCCACGACGACGTCGCGAGAACCGTCGTCGCCGGCTCGCGCTCGACTGCGCTCGACCGCCGTCCTGGCCCGCCGATTGAAGTCATCCCTGGCCTTGCAAATCTGGTTCCACCCTTTGGCGTCCACCTGGGCGAGGAACCAGTCCCAGGCGCTGCCCTGCATCGTCTTGAACGCGTTGGCGTCCATCGCCGAGACGGCGACGATGAAGCACTCCTCGATGGACATCATCCTGGGTCCCTCTCGAGCACTGTCCTCCTGTGCCGAATCGCCCTCGGTCAGAGCCTGGAACTTGAGCCGGTAGAACTTCTCGATCGCCCCTCGCCGCGGAACCGAGTCGATCAGCTCGACCACTTCGCATTCCCTGGCGAGCACCTGGTTCAGGTGGTAGGAGACGACGCCGAGTTCCAGCTTCAGCTCCCGGGAGAGGGTGCTGGCGCTCCCCTCCCTGTCGACCAGCGCGCGCAGGACGCGCCGGCGAACGGGATGGTTCAACGCTCGCAGCACGCGATCCAGCGGGGCGTTCGAGCGCTTCCTGCCGGACCCACCGTTGCCGGCGGGCGCCTGTACCTGCTGGCTGTCGCTCATTCGCCGGGCTTCGTCTTCCGGCCGGCGCGTTCGCCCAGGCGAATCGTGCGGGTTGGGCGGGGGACCTTGAACATCGACAGCAGGCTGGAGGAGTTGCTCCTCCTCGCCGCCTCCCTGCGCTCGCGGTCGGACCGGGCAGTGGCCCCGAGCGCCGCGCAGGTCCCGGCGTCGTCCACAAGCGCCGACCGGTAGAGCGCCTCCCTCTCGCGAGTCGCCGGCCGGAACCCGTCGACGAAGACGGAGCCGGAGTCTCGCAACACCAAGACGTGGTAGCTGACCTGCCCGCGCGTCAGAGGAGCGAGCTCACCGACCATCTCGGTGAGGCAGCACCCCCGCCGAGCCCCGTGCAAGAACCGCAAGATCTCACGACGTGCCGGATGATTGAGAGCGCCCTGGAGCTTCGGCTCCAGGGACGCGGCCAGCTCATCGTCCAGCCGTCCGTCGACACACACCCCCGCTTCGCTCAACGCCCTCTCCTCCGCTGGTTAAAGGAATCACCACGATCAATAAAGGATCGTTGTCGGACCTTAAGCGAGAGCTCAAGGAGTTACGAAGGCAGCTTTGGTCAGTAATTAGGTAGCATTTGCTACTTAGTGTCTTTCCCAAGGTAGACGGCCTTGGTGTGGCGCTCCTCATCCAGCTCGGGGTGAAGGTCTCCATCCTGCTCGCCGAAGACTCCGAGGTACTGGAGCCCCGCGGCTTCGATCGCACCAACCACCTCCGCTTCCGGGAAATGTCGCTGGCGGTGGACGTGTCCGGACCCCGGCTCTCCAGTCACTTCGAACCGCGCCTCGTTGATCGAGCCCGGAACCACCTCCTCGGCGGCCATCTGCCCGCTCCAAACGAACCGCCTCCCCTCCTCCTCCCGCACGACCTCGTTGCCGAAGAAGTTCCGGTAGGTGGCGAGGGTGTTGACGTCGAAGAGCACGATCCCCCCAGGCGCCAGGTTGCGACGCATACCCACCAGAGCCGCCTCGAGCTCCTCGGTGCTGAGCAGGTAGTTGATCGCGTCGTTGACGGCCCAGACCAGGTCGAATTCGCCAAGCTCCGGCAGCTCGCGCATGTCGGCGACGAGGAGCTCGGCACGACCCTCCAGCTTGGCCTTGGCGATCTCGAGCATCTGCGGCGAGATGTCGCAGGCGGTCACCCGCCAACCGCGGTCGAGCATCGGCAGGGAGCTGAGGCCAGTGCCGCAGCCGACGTCCAGCAACCGCTCGCCCCCCACGCCCGCCTCTTCGGCCTTCGCGAGCAGGCGGCCGGTCCAGCGCTCGTACATGTAGCCGCGGTTGAAGTCGTCGTAGGCGCTGGCATAGACGTCGTAGGTCTCGCGGACTGGATTTTCTCCGCTGACTTGAATGGTCATCGTTCCTCGCGTTTTTAGTCGGGGACCCCTTGCCAAAGCAAAGAGCCCCCGCTTTCAATCAGGCCCCCTTAGTGGTGCCCTCGGGCAGAGTTGCCGCCGTAGATTCGAACTTCATCCCGCTCACCCCTTTCACAAGATTTACCGTTTATAAAGAGGATGCTTTATCGGTTCCCTAATTGGTCACTAATTCCTGCTAACAAGGGCAAGCGTGTTCCGCGTCGAACGGATTAGTGTTTGTCGCCGCACTCAGCGTCTATTGAGAGGACGGCGTGGCGCCGGTAGCCAAAGGAAAAGAGCCAACCGCATTTGGAATCAGCGCCAACATGGCGCGAGCACTGGCAGACCCGTGGAGGATCCGCATCCTCGTAGAGGTCACCGTGCGCCCATTAAGCCCCTCTCGCTTTGTGGACGAGGTGGGCGGAGAGCTCACGCATATCTCCCGCAGCTTTCGTCAGCTGGCCGAGTGGGGATACATCGAGATAGTCGAAGAACGGCCTGGCCGTCGCCGTGGAGCGGCAATCGAACACATCTACCGAGCTATTCGGCGAGCTCACTTTGATACGTGCACCTGGGAGAGCGTTCCTCGCTCAGAGAGAGACGCGGTCTCTCGATCAATTCTCAGTTCCTACCAGCAGCGACTAAAAGAGGCTCTCGAGGCGGGAACGCTCGATCAAGAGGTCGACCGGCATCTCTCGTGGGATGCCGTCGCCCTCGATCAAATCGCCTGGGAGTCTCTCGGGAATCGCTTAGACGAAATCTTGAACTCGCTGTCAGAACTCGAGTTCGAGGCCGCCAAGCGTCTTGCGAATGACGGAGGCGAGCAGATACCGACGACCGTCGGCCTCGCCGCCTTCCGCTCACCAGGATCGCCGGCAGAGATGCTGCAGGGAGCCCGGCGCCATGAGGGTCCGGCAGATACCTCAGTACCAGCTTCCCCTTATGGCCTTGGACCGAAACTCGCCAAGGCGCTATCCAATCGCTGGCGCTGCAAAATCTTGATGGAGGTCAGCATCCGCCCCTTGAGTCCATCCCAATTTGTTGAGGAATTTGGCGGGTCAATGACCCATATTTCTCGATGCTTCCGAGAACTTGCGAAGTGGGGATATCTGGAGATTTTTGAAGAACGGCGAGGAGGTCGTCGCGGTGGAATTGAGCGAATCTACAGAAGCACGAGACGACCATTTTTCGATACCCCAACTTGGGAATCCTTGCCTCAAATTGTCCGCGAAGAGATGTCTCCTTATTTTCTAGGCACTTATTTTGAACGCGTCACCGAAGCTATTGAAGCCGGAACTTTTGATGCTGACCTTGATCGACATCTTTCTTGGAAGCCGGTCGTAATTGATCGCCCAGCCTGGACTCACCTCGGCAAAGCTCTCGATGAGATCCTGGCTTGGCTGCCCGACTTAGAGACTCAATCCCTTGCACGCACTCAGAATGTCGAAAGCTTGATTCCAACGACGGTGGGACTTGCTTCCTTTCGGTCTCCACCCAAGCGCTCAGGGTAGTACGCCACACAAAACAGCCGTAGAAATTAAGGAAGGTGTTCCGATAGATGGCAAATTGCGGGAAAAGGGGGTAGAGCTATGAAGCTGGCAACGGCCGCACCGGCAATGCCTGTTGTCCAGATCCACATGCACGGCTAATAGGATTGTCTATATCAGCATTCTGACGCAAGGAAGTGGGATAGATGAAGCTTGCAGCAAACGCACAAGTAATGCCTATCGCTCGAATTCACAAGCAGGGCTAGAAGAATGAAGCTGGCACAGACCACGCAGACCATGCCCGTCACCCAGATTCATAAGAATGGCTAAAACGGTAGCTGCTAGGGAACTGACCGGGCGGCATTTACTTGCACCGTGCACCTAGCTTCCCCGAGGGTGATCCCGCCCGCGTTGCATATCAAGCGATCGCGCCAATCTACGACGAGTTCTGCGGCGCCAACGACTATGAGATGTGGATCGGCACCCTCTTGCCCGAGCTCGAGAAGCACGGGCTGAGGCAAGGCCGACTTCTAGACATCGGCTGTCGCAGGGGACGGACCTTCGAGCCGATGCTGAAGCGAGGCTGGGAGATCGTCGGCTGCGACCTCTCGCCGGCAATGCTCGTCGAGGCGAGGGCCAAATTCGGCGACGCCGTTCCCCTCCATGAGGCCAGCCTCCGCGAGCTGCCCGTCTTCGGGGAATTCGAGCTGGTCTGGGCCCTCAACGACGTCGTCAACTACCTATTGGAGGACGAAGACCTCGAGCGTGCTTTCGCTGGGATACGAGCCAATCTCGCACCAGGCGGGCTGATCCTCTTCGACTCAAACACCGTGACTGTCTACAGGTCGAGCTTCGGAGAGGCGGACGGCGTGCAAAAGGTAGGCGAGTGGCGCTGGGCGAGCCTGACGCAGGAAGTAGTTCCCGGCAGCATCGTCGAAAGCCAGATCTCAGGGCCTGGCGTCGAGACCCACATCCATCGCGAGCGCCGCTACAGCGAGGCGCAGATTCGCGCGGCGCTTCAAACCGCTGGACTTGAGCTTGTAGTCAGCCTCGGACAGCAGGAAGTAGACGGCGGCCTAGCAATGAGCGAGTTGCCGGATGAAGGCCGGGACCACAAGATCATTCATATCTGTCGGTCCTAATTAGCAGCACCTAGACTTTCGCTGGCAGACCCGCCGACCACCCATCCATAAAAAAAGTCATTTTATTTGACCTCAAGCTGCATGTAGTTGTTGCGACCGAAGGTAATTCCGTACAGGCCGGTTAGCACACTGCGTGGCCGACAAAAGAGTCGGCAATCCGCACCTACATCTAGATCCACATGAACGATGCGGCTTCTGCACCAATCAATTCTCAGATAAATCTCTACTGGTCCTGAATCGACCTCAATTTTTTTTGTTTCTCCACGATTTAGATCGACAAGTTCCTTGCCATTAACGATGACTTCATAAGATCGGGCCCGGTCGACCCATCCCTTGGACGAGCGCTCTATCAGTAAGTAGGCAGTCAATCGAGCGCGTTGTAGACGACTCTAAGGCTTATTTCCTCGGCGACGCCGCCATATCGTGATCATGTAGAAATACAGATATACGATTAGGCTGGCAGATAGGATGAAAATACCAACGGATAGTGGTCCCGGGTCACCGCTAACAAACAGAATTGCGGCGGCCACTGCGCCGAGGAGCGGGATCGCGATCAACCACTGGGGAACTGGCATTTCATATCCTTGAGGGTTTCGGTCGGACAAAAAAAACTCACTCCTTAGTAGCCACTATTTCTTAGCTATTTGGTGGGTCAACATTCCACCACCATGAGCCTCGCGGGCGGCCTCAGTGTCGCGCTCGAGTTGCTTCTAGGCAGTGACTCACCCGGCCATTTATGCCAGCCACACGAAGAGGTCTCTATTTGACCTCAAGTCTATCCTGAGTGAAAGGAGTCACTGCCTGGCAGCGACTCCGCATCCAGCGCGTTAACTTGGCGCGTCAGGCTTGCCACATGAAACAGGCCATAGATAGTGCCCAGTGCCACTAGCGCGATCATCCATCCAGGAGCCCCAACGACAAGCACGATCACAAGTATCAGTACGCAGGACGTGGTGAGCGCAGCCACCCAGTTACGCCACCAGCGGAGAAACTGGACTTTGGCTGATCCTTTTTTTGGAGGGAGCATCGACACGATTTCTAGTTCTTCGTACTTTCAATAGTTGCATATACACCGCCAACCGTGGCAGTCACAGACCCGGTCGACAACGGTGAGAGCCCAACTCCCCCAGTAACACGTGTCCCATTGCTCGAAGAGCATTACGGTCGATTAGAAGACTTGGAGAACCAATCTCTGATGGCTTTTGCGCCTCCGATAACCAAAAGGAGATACAGAGCCCCAACGCCAATTGCGATCGGAAGGACAAGCCAAGACACATCGTTCCGCAGTACCGCAAGAACCGCAGCAATCAAAATAATCGGCAGCACTGCCCACCGCTGAAGCCGGTCAAACATTTCGGTGCCAGGATTTTTATTCGAAGAATTCATCCGTCGGTAATTCATTGCGTCATCAAAAGACATCACTGGCAGGGAGTTTCGACCGTGATAACTCCGGCTGCCAAGGTCCGGGCTGCATGGCAGACGCCCATCTGGACCAGATTGGCTGCATTTATGAGCTTTTGCCCTGAATCCACCTCTTTACTGCAGGTAATAGGAGTGACGCTCCAATGAATAGGACGCCTACGAGTGGAATCCAAAAAGTAATGAGTGCAACCCACCCTCCAAATTCGCCATCAAGGTCTTGGAGCGCGCCCCGATAGGAGGCCCTAGCTAGCAGACCTAGGCAGATGACTAATCCATAGAGGCGAGGATTCCACATTGCTGAGTCACTTTAAACATTAATACGCAGACATAGCGAGGGCTAGCCAATTGCCATCTCGTCTATGGTTGGATTAGGTGATCGCGCCGCAGCCTTCGGGCATAAATAAACAGAAGGATGATCACCGCCACCACGAATGCGAGAACCGCAGCGGCAATCGTTTTCCCATCACCAAGCAGCCCCTGCAAAAACAGTGCCGCCAAGCCAACGCAGATAGCAATTGCCTCAATCTTCTGTTCTTTCTTCTTTGAGATAGACAATTGCCTGACTGCTGCCACCAGCAGAATTATCGAGATACACCAGAACAAAGCGAAAAAGAAATATGCAACAGGCGAGGTACTAGATCCGAACAGCAGACGAACTATGCCGGCTCCAATCCATGCAATGAGAATAAAGGGCAGAAAGTTCCTAGCCATAAGCATCTGGACCTACCAATCCGATTATTGGCACCGGTACAGGGCCTTTTCCGGGAAACCGGTGGCGAGAGTGGTGACCCCGTTACCCCGCTGTCTCATTGCAACAATCCTTGTGGCGACCATCTAAGCCGGTCTTGCCCTAAAGGTCCTCAACGCCAAAAGCCTTTAGAGCGCATCAATGACTACGGCAGTTCCAAAGCATAGTATTCCAAAATACCCAAGCCAATCAGCTAGAGACAGGCACCAGTATCCGATATTACTGGCTACCCTGCGGCCGGTTGAGATTCCCGGTAACCCCTGGGTAACTGAACTATTTGAAATCCATAAGGATCCGAACACCAAAGCACTAAGGGCTGCAAAGCCGAAGCGCTGCCAAATCGTGAAATCCATAAGCGCAAGCGCCGCGAAGACGGTCCCGTAGACTGCGGTCATCCCTACACTGTGTCGGCTCCATATTTCTGCCATGGAAGGAACTTTGGGCTCAGGGCCGAGTGCAACACCGTGTCGCACTCCCCATGCCATGCGCCGTGTTCCTGCCCATACAAAGCCATAGATGGCAACAAGGTAAACCACAGCACTCGCAACAAGTCCAAGAGCTGAGCTCAACATCTTAGTGTTCTACCTCGTTACGGAATGAATGGAGTGACAGGCGCCCGCGAAGGTGCTGGGACCAGCACGGGGAGAAGCGACCCCGGCGGGGGGAGTTTTCACACCAGGCGTCTCCCGCAACGTCCCAACAAGGATGGTCACTTCTCAGTTGTCCCGGCGCTTTTGGACTTCCTCGCTGACATGAACGGCAGCTTTACCAATCCCCCTACCAATGAGGCCGGAGAACACAAGAGCCATTGCCGCTATGACGACTCCCATGACTATGATGCTTTGTCCCGTCAAGACCCAATAAGCGATCCCGATCAGAAGCCCGATTCCAAACAGTTTTGGTCCATCAATTTTTTGCAGCCAACTGTTTGGTTCATCCACCAGGGTAAGATCGGCTCCCTGGCGAAGGTCGATGTAACGCCTGCAACCAAAGGTAATCCAGTAGATCGCGCGGAGGCCAACCATCATGTTGACATCATTCTGCTTGATCCTGGGGGCACATATGAGCTGCGTTTGCTCGTTCTCACTTAGATCAACCCGTAGCTTTTCGCTAGAGGTCCAGTCTTGCTTCAGCTGCAACTCATGTTGACCGGACGGAACGGTGAAAACATGGGTTTCGCCACTTTTGATGCTTCCGACCTTTTTGCGGTCGATGACTATCCGGTACTCCCGTCCACTATCAACTCGGTATCCGGTCGGCCTTGCCAGTGTGATTTCTGCCATGCAGGTTGTCCCTTTCTCGGCGCTCTATTGCACCAAGCCGCTGATAACCCCAAATGCACAACCGCCGATCGTGCCAATGCTTCCACCGGCTGCGGCACCGGCTGCTCCGCTAACCGCCCCAACCCCAACAGCACGCGCGCCTAGATCCCCCAGCCCGGATGCGGTCCCCATCACGAAGCCGCCGGCACCTCCCGCAAAACCACCGATCATGCGCGCAGGATGACCACTGTTGTAGCAGTCCGCAAGCTGCTGTTTCTGAGGCAGATTGTTACTCTTCATGTAATAGTCAAGGCGGTCAGGATTCACGGCCAAGTCGACTATGCTGACCGTGGGACCAGCGACGTTTGCCAGTGGGTTATCACTAGTAACCCACTCTTCCTGTGCTGCGGTAACCATCTCTCTGGGATCGCCGAAGTTCAAGGGGTCTTCCGCCCATGATTCGGCTATATCCATGCCGCCATTGGCTATGTCGTCGAAGATGCTTCGTCCGGTGAGATCAGTGATATTGGGGGGGCTGTTCGCTGCGTAGGCATAGCGATCGGCGAGCTGCCCCATACCGATGGTGACGAGAATTGGGTCTTCGGTCAGGAAGCGCCCGAGCATAGGGTCGTAGGACCGGATTCCCATCTGGACCAGACCGCTTGCGGGATCGCTCCGTCGCTGCTGGGCGCCGAGCCAGCCCATTTCTAGGCCGGGGCCACTGAGCTGGGCCCCCCAGGGGTCGTAGGTCTCGCGGGAGGTGACTTCTGCGGCTTCGTCTGCGATTGCCGTGATGTCGCCGTGGGCATCGCGTAGCGGGTAGCTCGTCGCTTCCCCGGCGCGCTGCTCGACCAGGCCGCTCGGCCCCTGCACGTAGCTCATCGTCGGCTGACCTTCCGCATCGGTGTCCAGTATCGGGAGGTCGGAGAGATCGCTGTAGTGGCTTAGCCGAATGGCCGAGCCGTCGTCGCGCGTCGCCTGGCGGCCGAAGGCGTCGTAGGTGTAGGTGACTTCCTGGGTTTCGTCATCGACGCCGGTCAGCTCGTCGAGGGGGTTCCAGGCGTAGGTCATCGCCTGTTCGCCTTCGTCGACTTCGACCAGGCGGCCGGCGTCGTCGTAGTCATAGCTCGTGCCATCAGAGGCGCCGGTCAGCTGGTTTAGGTCGTTGAAGCCGTAGGTCACGCCCGCGGCTTCGGTGCGGTTGCCCGCCGCGTCGTAGCCGTAGGCGGTCGAGCCTTCGCCCGGAGGGTCGAACTGCGCCAGGCGGCCCAGGGCGTCGTAGGCGTAGGTCGTTTCCTGGGAGAGGCGATCTACCTGGCTGGTGCGGTTGCCAGAGGGGTCGTATGCGTATTCGAGTGACTCGAGGAGAGCTTCTTCGGGGCCCAGCGAGGTGATCGCAGAAACTCGGCCGGCATCGTCGTATTCGGTCGTGGTCGCAACTCCGTTAGGGAGCTCGGCGCTGGTCAGGTTGCCCTCCGGGTCATAGCCGAATTCGAGGACTTTGCTCTGCGGGTCGGTCAGCGAGATCACCCGGCTCAGTTTGTCGTAGCTGTATTCCATGGCGCCGCGGCCGTCGATCTGTTTGACCACGTTGCCGCGTGAGTCGTAGCTGCGGGAGACGCCCTGGCCGCGGCCGTCGTCGACTGAGACGAGGCGCCCATCGTCGTCGTAGCCGAGTTCGATCTCATCATTCTGGGCATCGGTGGCGCTGATCGGCCGGTTGGCCGCGTCGTATTCGAGAGAGCGCAGCACCGTTTCGCCTGCGGCGATCTCCTGTAGGCGGTCGGCGGCGTCGTAGTCGAAGGCGAGCGTCCCGGCGGCGGTGGTTCGCGTCAAGCGGTTGCCGACGGCGTCGTAGGTGAAGCTCGTCGTCTTTTCCAGCGGCTGGTCGACCTCGGTGAGCCGGCCCAGCTCGTCGTAGGTGAGCTCGGTCGTGTTTTCGTTGGGATCGGTGAAGGAGGTGAGGTTGCCGGCCGGGTCATAGCCGTAGCTCGTCTGCGCTTCGAGCGGCTCTTGGACGGCCGTCATCCGGCCCAGCAGGTCGTATTCGTAGGTGGTCGGGTTCTCGCGCGGTTCCACGACTTCGATCCTGTTGCCGCGGGCGTCGTAGCCGAACTCCCAATCGCCGCCTTCGGGACGGATGATTTCGGTCAGCTGGTTGGCCGGGTCGTAGGCGTAGGTCGTTTCCTTGCCGCGGCGGTCGGTGACTTTGACCGGCCTCAAGTTGCCGTCGTAGCTGACTTTGGCTTCCTGCCCGAGCGGGTCGATGTAGGCGGTGGGGCGCTCCATCGCGTTGTATTCGATTTTCCAGAGGTTCGAGGCCGGGTCTTTGACCTGGGTCGGCATCCCGTTGGCGTCGTAGGTGTATTCGGTTTTGTTGCCCTCGGGGCTCGTCAGCGAGAGCAGGTCGCCGAGGGCGTTGCGGCCGTAGGTCTCGGCTTCCAGGCCCGGCGCGGTCTTCGAGGTCAGCTGGCTGCGCGAGTTGTAGGCGTAGGTGGTGGTGTGTTCGAGGGGGTCTTTGGCGCTGAGCCGGTTGCCACGCGAGTCGTAGGTGAAGGTGGCCGTGTTTTCGTTGGGGTCGGTTGCGGTCAGCGGCAGGCCGGCGGCGTCGTGGGTGAAGGTCGTCTCGCCTTCGGCGGGGTCGGTGACCTTGACCAGGTCGTTGCCTTCGTCCCATTCATAGCTCCAGGTCTCCCCGCGTGCATCGGTGAAGCTCGTCAGGCGGTTTTTGCCGTCGTATTCGTAGCTGCGTTCGCCTTCCTCGGGGTCGATGACCGAGGTCAGGTTGCCGGCGGCGTCGTGGCCGAAGCTCCATCTGGCGCCGCCGGGCTCGATGATTTCGTCGATGTTGCCGGCCGCGTCGTAGCCGGTCGTCGTGACGTGGCCGAGCTGGTCTTCTTCGGAGACGAGGCGGCTCTGGCTGTCGAAGCCGTAGGTGATCTCCCCGCCCTCGGGCTCGGCGACGATCGTCTCGCCGGCTTTGTATTCGAGGGTCCAGAGGTTTTCGAGGCCGTCGCGCTGTTCGACGATCCGCCCCTGGCCGTCGTAGGTGTTTTTGAGGATCACGTTGCCGCGCGGGTCTTTGATCGTTTTCAGGCGGTGATCTGAGTCGTAGGTGTATTCGGTGAGGCCGCCGAGGGCGTCGGTGACGCTCGCCAGGTCACCGGCGGCGGAGTAGGCGTATTTGACTTCGCGGCCGGTCGAGTCTTTGACGAGCGTGATGTGGTTTGAGGCGTTGTAGGTAAAGGTGAGCGTCTGCGAGGAGGGGTCGGTGATCGTCGCCAGGCGGCCTTCGGCGTTGTAGCCGTAGGTGGTTTTGAGGCCGTGGTCGTCGGTGATCGAGGCGATCCGACCGCTGGCATCGAAGCGGTAGACCGTGTTCTCGAGGGTCGTCAGCTGGAAGGTTCCTTCGACCTTGGCGAGGGAGTCGGTCACACCGGAGGGGGCGATATACGAGCCTTCCGAGAGCACGAAGACATCCTGCCGCCCATCCTGGCGGCGAACGAGCGCGTCTCCGTTCTCGAGTTCGGTAGCGCTGGCAAGGCCGGTCTGAGACCAGCCGGGACCTAGGCCGCTGTCGGTGCGATCGTTTGAGTTGTAGGCGCGGACGAATTCCAGGGGAAGCCGGCTCTTGTTCGTCAGCAGGAGGTCGCGATGCGAATAGGCAAGGAAGCCGGTGGCGAGGCTGACCGGGTCGGCGCCCTCCTCGCATTGGGTCTCCCGCCCGCGGCACTTGCCGAGGGGAGAATCTTCTTCTGCCTGCGGTTTCCAGTTCACGTTCCCGCCCACCGCATCTCCGCAGCCGGACGGTCGGGGGCCAGACGCGCACCCCCAATAGTTGTGCGGGGCATTCAAAGTCCCCGCGCCGCCGTAGTTGAGTCCCTGCGTCGGATTTCCCGTAAGGCTCGTCCATTCGATGTTCGGCGAGCCCGAGGTGACTTTCACCCCGTACCCCTTGTTGTTGCGGATCACCGAATGCGTGATCGTCGGCGAGGCGCTGAGGATTTCGATCGCCGGGCTGCTGCTGTTGAAGCCGCCGTAGCGGACTTCGGTGTGGTCGAGGAGGCCGCCGCTGCCGGGTTCGAACTTGATGCTGCGCCAGGAGCCCGCAGCCGATCCCCTGGTGAAGATCACGGGAGCTTCGGTGCTCCCTTCGGCTTTGAGAGTGCCTTTGACGACGATGTATTCCGGTTCGTAGACGACCCCCGGTTTCAGGGTCAGGGTCGCACCCGAGGCGATCGTCAGGGGGAGGTTGTTGGCGACGGCGAAGACGTAGCCCGAGTAGGTCCAGGTCGCCGATTGCGTGACCGTGCCGCTGAGCGAGAGTTTGGCCGTCGGGCTCAGCGAATTGGTGCTGATGTCGGGTGGGATGTCGGTGCCTTCGTAGCTGACGCCGCCGCCACTGATCACGGTGTTGTGGCCGAGCGTGCGCCCGAAGGCCGAGCCTTCGGAGGTGACGCTGACGCCGCCGCCGTTGCCTTCGAGCACGTTGTCGTGGATGTTGACTTCGCCTCCACCGGCCGCGCTGGAATAGCTGATCCCGGCCCAAAAGTTGCTCTTGACTTCGTTGTAGGCGATCTCCGGCGCGCTGGCGCCGGTCGCCCTGATGCCGTACCACTTGTTGTTGCGGACCACCGAGTGGGTGATCGTCGGCGAGGCGGCGGTGATTTCGATCACGGCGCTGTTGTTGACGTATCCGCCGTAGCGGACTTCGGTGTGGTCGAGGAGGCCGCCGCTGCCGGATTCGAATTTGATGTTCTGCCAG
>Ga0247774_1000093_pt1 | contig 40808 bp, 46 predicted proteins | sample UWRJL001104B6_FD_179933 | JGI IMG/M metagenome (GOLD analysis project Ga0247774, IMG submission 179933) | Plant litter microbial communities from Arlington Agricultural Research Station in Wisconsin, United States - UWRJ-L001-104B-6 | ecosystem: Environmental > Terrestrial > Plant litter >...
CAACCTTCCCAACTGCCCCCCCTGCCAGTTACTTCCCATCTGGTTAGTTCTGTACCTGGATACTTGTACAGACACCGAAGCTCCCTCGTTTTCCAGCACTCCATTTTCTACGGGGAATTGCCACGACTGAAGACAGGCGACGGCGGCAATATCAATCAAAGGCGAGAAACTTCCGTCCAAGGTGGAGGAGGATCATCCAGTGTTCAGAACTTGTCGCGGTGTGCTTTGGTGCCCCTCGCTCGCATCGTCACTCTCGACCTAGGACTCGAGCGCCTTTTGCGACGGCTTACAGGCCAGTATACGAAGTACTCGAGCCGACTGAGGCGAATGTCTAGAGGTAGCGGGGTCGCCAGGAAGCTTACGGTGGATAGTTTGGTGTCTCAATCCATCCCATTTGACGCAGACCATCTCTATCTAGATCTCTCCAGAGGGGCGGTAGCCGCCGCGCGCGTCCTAACCTCAATGGCGACGAGCACTTGATCGTCGCGCAGCGCCATAGCTTTACGTACCGTGGACCGAGACAAGCCAGCATGACAACGATAACGACAGCAACAAGGGATAACCACTCGGCGCCGGCGCCGCCGGAGCCACCGTCGCGCGATGTGTACGATTCCGACGATGTCCTCGGCAACGGGACGCCGCCCATGAAGTCGGTTAAGCCCAGATGCACGCCTGAGCCGAGTCCAGCGCCGGACATGCCTCCCGCACAAGTCAGTCCTGCTCCCAGCGCCTCCGAGCGCATCAAGTCCAGGGCTAACGGTTGCCACAAGAATCATATAGCTGTGGGTGATACGGTCTTGGTGGCCTATCTGGGTAACAACAGACACGCAGGCCTCACGCGGGACATCCTCAAAGGAGATCTCCCTGCCGACGATGCCTCCGATCCTGGCGATCTGACCGACTCCACCGGGAGCCCAGGAATAGTGAGCCCTGCAACGCATACAGAGGCTGCCTCGGACTCGCTGGACTTGATGTCACTTGCCACAAGTGCCCTGGCCTTCACATCTACTCGGACAGAGGCCGATGGCGCCCCGGCTACTTCTCCGGACGTCGTATCGGATATTTCCCAGACCAACGCCGACCGTAGTTCCGAGTCTGTGGCCGGCGCCGCTCCGAGCGGTGTTCCGGGCGTTGCTGCAGGCGCGGGCCTTGGTATCACGAGCGTTGAGATGAAGGAACCGGATGGGAGTGGCCTTCTGGAAGCAGCCGAAAGACGAGATGGACAGCAAGAAGGGGCCACAAACCTGTCCAGCCGGTGGGTTCAGGGGCTGCCCTTTAGGGAGGAGAGATCCATTCTCATTCCCCCACCACGGGCTCCTTACTCCCCGAACGAAGTGTACTCGCCATCACAAGGCCCACCCAGTGCGACGACGCCTTCACGCTTGAGCGAGGTTAACAGCCTTACCAGCCCAACCAGTTTGTCAGGCCGCGGTGAGCTCCCACCGCTTCAGATGCCTTCACCAAGGTCAGATCCCAACGGACATGGACGTCTTCCATCCATAAAGGCACTCACTCAACTGGGAGATTTATCTTTAAACCGGCATCCGGATGCGGGTGCAGCCCACGACAATGCCAGTTCGGGCGTCCACAGCCCGGACTTCTCTCGGTCACCGCCTGGCGGCTTCCCACGTTTGTCGTCTATCTCCAGCAGCCGGACGTCGCCACCAATCTCGCCCAGCGACATGCACCGTCATGACATGTCGTCACCTGCGCGTTCCATACCGGCAATCTCCCCATTTTTCTACTCCCCCAACGGCACGGGCTCCTTCTACCGGCCGGGGGGGGATTACGCCGGAGTGGGCCCCGAGGTGCCAGCGCCGAGTCGAGGACCACCGAGTTACGGCTCGGGTCACTCCTTCTCGGCAGAACACCTCAGCAGCTTCGTCGGCACATCTCAGTCTGGGCCCTTTGTATGCAAGGTCAACGGCTGCAGTGCCCCGCCTTTCCAAACTCAATACTTGCTTAACTCGCATGCAAACGTGCATTCATCGGCCCGACCCCACTACTGCCCGGTTCCAGGTTGTCCACGGAGCGAAGGCGGGAAAGGCTTTAAACGGAAGAATGAGATGATTCGCCACGGGCTGGTACACGATTCCCCGGGTTACGTTTGCCCCTTTTGTCCGGACAGGGAACACAAGTATCCAAGGCCAGATAACCTCCAGAGGTATGCAGACAGTTTCCCCTGACCCTTCTCCTGACCCTTGAAGGCCGGCAATGCCCCAGGGCCAAGCCCAGCTCACGTATTCGCAGGCACGTCCGGGTTCATCACCTGGACAAGGACAAGGACGACCCGCTGTTGCGGGAAGTGCTCTCCCAACGTCCCGATGGGCCAAACCGCGGGAGACGGCGAAGAGGCATGCCATCATGAATGTGGCGACCTGCCAACAGCATCTGCGTCTGCAGTGCGAATATTATTTTAACATTCTATTTGGCCTGGCGTTCACGGCGAAAATCATATACCACGATTATGTTAAGACAGGAAAGAGTTAGGAACTGGATCATCGGGATGGGAGTTTGACTGGTGTATGGCTAGGTGTGGCTACGCTGCTCTACCGCGTACGCACGTGGCTTGAATTTTTCCTTGGGCATCGGGATTTTACATGGCCTGGACCGCTCTGCCGGGCTTCTGGAGGGCGTCGTGTCGCGGCATGTCAGAAGAGATGGCACTCTTAAGATAGAAGAAGACGTCATCTTTACGAGACGTGCGAAGACGCTTTTGAATGGAAAATTTCCGTGAAGAGTATTTACCGTCCCGTCTCTCTCCTATTGCAACACGTCCCAGTCATCCATGATCACGGGACCATCGCTGAGCAACTGGACCTGAAAAGTTTCGGCGCTTCGGTAACCGCCTGCCCTTTCCACTTTGACCCAGAGCCCATTGCGCACGTGGTTGGACGGTTCAACATCGACGTCGGGAGTCGTTAGGGAACCCAATGGCTCCCTGAACTCGCCGTCGGCCGACATGGCCAACGTTGTCTCGTCTGGGCCCCTCCCGGAAATGATGGATATGCGAAGGGCGGTCGTGGTACGGTGCTGGTCGTGATGGTGGTGGCGAGTTTGGGCCTCGCTCGCTTGCGACGAGCTGCAAAAGACGGTGGCCGACAATTTGGCGAGGCGGCCCACTCCGAAGGAAGCCCGCCGAGCCGTCTCGCCCTCGGCAAAGGCAAAGGGCGCTAGGTTGTGACGGAGTCGACCTGGGGCGTCTCTCGGGACCGGGCGAACAACGTGGCCGAATCGCGAGCGGACTCGGAGGGCAAAGTTGGCCAGCTGTCCAGAGTGGAAGGTGGAGCAGACGGCAGTATATATACCCATATGGACATCAGGTAGCTCAATCATGGCACATTTGCGCACATATTCTCTCGAGTGTTCAACCAGGCTCCTGACGGCTGGTCCTGACTCTACTCGGTTGCCGTTGGCCCAGACAAGGTCAACGTGTATATCAATATCGCCATCGTCAGTGCATAGGAGTACGGATAGTGGGCCGGGTTTGAGGACCTTGATGCTAAATTGCGGGTTTGAGCCATACATTGGCGAGCTCGAGTTGCCTCCGGCCGTTCTCCTCGTCCAGGAACCATGTTCCAGTGTGTCGTGGTTCATGGCGTCTTTGGCCGCCTCGATGGCCAGCTTCCGGTCCGAGAAGAAAGACAGGGTAAATCGACACGACAGGGACATCAACCCCTCCCAAACAGGTACAACTGTGTATGCCCGGCCTGCTTCGATGGGGAGCTTGAGCAGGGTTTGCGGGGAGTCTACAAATGGGCCCGAATGGATACTCCCCGCCATTCGCGCCGCTTTTTTGCCGCCATTGTCAAATATGAATATGCTCATGAAGCCGCGATTTAGTGTCGAGGTGGCACGCTCGTCACCGTCGACAAAATGGCGCGCCAGCAGAATCCAGACTACGCTCAAGCCGTTCGTGTCCCCTATGCCCTTTGTCGCCACCGAATACTGCGGGTTATCAAGTACCGAACTCGACATATTCGGACGAGGTGTCAGATCCCAGGCAAAGTGGTGGTCTTGCCTGTAGGGGAACAAGCCGGGATCCCAGTTCAGGTACATGGATTCGAAATGCTGCGTTATATCGCCAAGACTCATCCAGAATGAGCCCCTTGACCGCGATAATTGAGCTGGCTGATCAACCGTCTCTGGCGACGAGATTCCGGTCCAGGTTCCGGTCCAGGTATGGCTGGTACACCACGGATTCTTCACCAGGATGCGCCTCTCGGGTTCAGACGTGATATCCAACACGCCGTAATCATGCTCCGCCACCAACCCTGTGGCCTCTTCCTCGCTATGACCAAAGCGTCCGGTTCCCAGAGTCATGATTACGTTGCCGGCACGGAAAGCTTCCAGGATGGACTCCCATCGCTTATCCAGGTCGAGCGCCTCGTCGTGGCTTACATGCCTCTTCAGAAACACCTGCTCCGGGATCCAGCCTGTCAAGACCCACAGGTCCGTACAAGAGTTGCTACCGGGAAAGTCGTAACCACCCCGAACCTTGAGGTATGCCTTCTCGACGAGAGCTGGCCAGAAGGACGTGGGGTTCTGGCGATCTATGACGAATATTGCTCTCCCTGTCCTCGAGGCCGGCAGGCGATCGTCTATCTCGACCACGCGGTCACAGCCATTGAAATGAAGCTTGAATATATACTTTCCGTTTTCTGGTGTGGTGTTACTGGGAAACATGACGCCCGAGAGAAGCTGATGACTTGGTGAGCCAATGTGCACCGCGAGAAGGACAGGTCTCTGCCTGCCCAAGTTGACACGGGTTATTTACCGAACGCTTCGACCGGATAAGCTTCATCGCCGAGCTTAGACTTGCGACGACAGAGCAGTCGGCCGTAATGTCCTGCACCAAGTCTATCTCGGCCGACGAGTCCCTCAGGGGATGCCATTGCCCGCCGGGAAAGAGATCGGCGGCCCGCTTCCAGTCATCTACGTGACTACGCTGCTCCTGCGACAGAGAGAAGTCTGTGCTATCTCTTTGGGAGCTTCCGTGTCAGAAAGGGAGAAGACAGTGACCAGGCCGGACATCTCGTACCTATACTCATCTCCCGAGAACGACCTGCCTGGAGGGTCACGAATCCAGGGCATGAACTTCCTTTTGCTGAGGTCGGATGATTCTAGCAAGAGACTGGCCTCACGAGCGGGAAGCTCACGATCATGTCCCCATGACGCGGAGGCCTTCAGAAGCTCGCCCAACGCTAGAAGGTCGTTGGTCTTCCTCTTGATTCGTGCCTTGTCTGCCCGTGACATGGCGTTTGGTGAATGCAAAACCATCAAGTAGAGCTCAGCAGCTTTCATGGCGTGCTGCAAAGCAGCCGCGCCACTGGCCGTTTCAAGCCGTGTCTCTTCATCCTACTCGCCAAGGTTAGATGGAAAGCGGCCGGGCGCCCATGAGGCAGGCGACTGATGGGGCAAGCAGAATTCTCACCCAAGCTTTGCCGGTGGCCTCATCCATGGCTTACGGTCGCGAGTGCTCGGATGGCCGCGTGAAATTCGGTCATAGTGAAAGTCAACATGAACGTGCCGCTGGGCAGTCGCCTGCAAGTCTACTATCCTTTTCGAGGGTACGAAATTTTGATTGATGTCACATTTAAGTAGGTATGCTGCCCAAGGTGGATTTAAATCATTAGCTCCAGGCAGTTGGGTGAATCGTGGATCACCAATACTACAGGGCAGATACAGGGCAGATCCATACTGAGCTTGTGCCGAGGGAGTGGCGGCTAGTTTGGGCAAGCGGGGTGATGATTGATAAGGAACGGCACCTGCTGTAGCAGCAGTCAAAAGCTGCCGAGGTCTGCCGACAAAATGGGAAATGTTATATATTTGACATGGATGCCATGTGGGGGAAGTATCCGCCATCCCAGCAAATATTCCCCAACCTCGAGGGAAGCCAAGGCATTTCGTACAAGTGTACGGATACGGTTCATTCTTTTCTTTCTCTCACTCCTTACATTTAATCGCGCCTCTAGACCTGGTGTGTCTTGCGAAGTTCAAAGGTCTACAACGGACGAAATTCCTGATCCTGATCCTCGTTCTCGCCCAGTCCTTCGTGTGCAAGCCAAACCGCATGTCCAAACAACAGTAGCTTTTCTCGCATAACTCATTGCGACAACCCCAAAATGGGGGCCCAGTCGAAAGAAATCTCTCCATGGGGCCGAGCCTTGGCAGGAGCGTCAGGTGCAGTTATTGCAAATGCACTTGTATACCCTCTGGACATGTACGCAGCCAGCCTCTTCATCCTTCTCCTCTCTCACTTGCCATGTTAGTCCCTGCTAACGCTTAGCCCCACCTCTAATAATTCAGCGTCAAGACTAGACTTCAGGTACAAGTCAGCCCATCCACCAGCAAGGAAGACTCCTCTGGTCAGCATGACGAGCAGTACTATTCCTCAACCTGGGACGCCATGTCTCGAATTGTTGCCGAGGATGGGTTTAGAGGTCTCTATGCAGGCATCAATGGGTCGCTGATTGGCGTTGCTTCGACAAATTTTGCCTACTTTTACTGGTATTCGGTGGTTCGATCGTTCTACCTCAAATCGCCCGCGGCGACTGTTCCTCCGTCGACACTGGTAGAGCTGAGCTCGGGAGCAGTGGCTGGCGCCATTGCCCAGATTTGCACCATACCCGTTGCCGTTATCACAACCCGTCAACAAACACAGCGAAAAGGGGAACGCAAGGGGATAGCGGAAACAGCCCGGGAGGTGATAGACGGCCCTGATGGCATCTTTGGCCTCTGGAGGGGCTTGAAGGCCAGCTTGGTGTTGGTAGTCAACCCTGCCATCACTTATGGCGCCTATGAAAGGCTCAAGGATATTTTCTTCCGCGGCCGCTCATCTCTGAAGCCGTGGGAATCATTCCGTATGGTCCATTGCCAACCTGCTGCCTCCAGCGCGACGTGAGTTGCTAACGCCACTGCAGTCCTCGGGGCCGTTTCTAAGGCGTTGGCTACTATTGCCACGCAACCGCTGATCGTGGCGAAGGTCGGTTTGCAGTCGAGGCCCCCGCGGGAACGAAACGGGAAGCCATTTGGGACTTTTGCGGAGGTCATGAAGTTCATTATCGACCATGAAGGCCTCTCCGGGCTTTTCAAGGGCATCGGCCCGCAGATCTTCAAAGGTCTCCTTGTCCAAGGAATCCTGATGACCATTAAAGAGAGGCATGTCCCTAATCCCCCATGACCACCAGGCAGAGAACGTGTAATGCTGACCATACACAAACCAGGATGGAGCTCATCTTTATCCTTATGGTTAGATATTTGAAGTCGACACGATCAAGATCGATGAATGCGTCCACCATAGTAAAGGCGTCATCACGTGTACTTTAAGGGTCTTTATCCAGTCATGTACTGCACCCTACAGGGATCGAGCGGTCCTGATGTTCCATAAATTGCTAAAAATTTTAAACTTACTACCGGCCGAGTGTTCCTTCCCTCAGTTCCTCTTAATACCACACCAAATCAATCAGATTCCTTGTTCAGCACCGAGCCGTGCAGTTAATCAATGACACTGTAGCTGACACTGTCAACAAGGCGGAGGTGTCGGCAGGTGGCAATTGGCAGCGCGGCAGCGTGGCAGTCATGTACACCTTTGTACCCTGCCGTAATTTTATACGTATACGGAGGTACCACGCACAAAGCCCCCACTAGGGCTCTGAGGTCAGCGGGAGCACCAGCAAATTAGGACAAACCAACAAAATCCTTGACTTCCAAACACTCTGCAACAGCAAGTCAATCCTCGACATCTTCGCTCGATCGATCAGGCAAATTATCAATCACGCCTATCCTGCAACTGCCTCAAAGATGGCCAGTATGATTGATTCCTTAGCTAAATTCATTGCTATTGCTTGATACTAATAAAACCAGAGTCCAAGAACTCGTCCCAGCATAACCAGTCCTCCAAGGCCCACCGCAACGGGTACGCAAGCCATCTCCATTCTCAAAATGGCACCATGTGGACGAGATTCGGGATCGAACCCGTTTTTTTTATCAGAAGCGTATTGCTGATACCTTTGCAGAATCAAGCGGCCGAAGACTTCGCGCTACCCTTCACTGAAGGGTACTGACCCCAAGTTCCGACGAAACTTCCGATATGCGACACACGGGACAATGAAGGCACTGGTACGGTGAAGACCTTGGAGCCGAATGCCATGGCGAGGGGCTTTTTTTACTAACTCATCGTACAGAAGGAACTGAAGGAAGGCAAGCGCGAGACAGCGTAGATGCTGGGACGGTGGACAAAGACACTGGCGAAGGCATTCCAACACGGGAGCACGGAATCGACCGATTGATCAAGAAAGGGATGCATATTATCGTGGACGGCGTTATAGGATGCAATATTTCTCTGGAAGGGACGGCTCTAAGACTAGAACAGAGCCTCTCGCTCAGGCGTAGCCGACGAGCAGATACCGATCCTAGCCTCGGAGGCGTGGGCAATAAAGCATTGCCAAAGCCATATTCTAATATGCCGACATGGTTTGGTGGAACGTGTCTATAAGTGATATCTTTGATGTTGATGTATCTGTAGGTGACTTGCAACTCGGGCGGCGCTATTGAAGTCCCGCCACTGATTCTGGGCATCTCTCTTTGAAACATTTCGGCTTTGGTATCCCCCGCTACCAAGTGGCGACAGGTGATTGCAGGCGTACCGCATGGCCATTGCGGGGGCGGCGGAATCGAAAAGGGGGGGGCAGCCTGCCAGCGCGTTTGAACCAATGGCAGTGTCGTTTTCATTTTTTTAGGTCCTCAGGTTCCTCAGATTCGTCCTTCCGAAGGCCGTAGCTCAAACGTCGAACATCGCCGAAACGACCGTGACTCGAGTGATCACTTCTTTTCTTTTAAACCCTCTTGCTGTGGTGCTGTATCCTTTTTGACCGTCTCAGTCGTCAGCAAAGAATTCCTTGCAGCTCAACGAATAAAATACGCCCCTACAAAGATTTCCCGAGCAGGTACGACAGTCAATCAGCGTCCAGCACTCGCCCAACTGTCTTGTCCTTACTTTTTTTCTCCAGCCGAAGGTGGTAGGTACTACTGCACACACTCGTTGCCTTTGAGAGACCTCGCGGCCATCGGATTCCACTCATCTATTACAACCATCCTGCCAACGCGTGTCCCGACCCTCTACTTCGATAGGTTTAGCAATCCCTACATTCATTCGTTTCGGTAGCTCGAATCCGTGCCGGGACTGTGGTCATCCACCTAGTCTGATGGTCTGAAAAGGGAGGAACCAGCCACAATCACGAGTCCGCGACGATACTCAGGTGCGATGGCTAGCTCGCACATCCCTGGCAACAGGAACAGCACCCCCGAGGCCAACACGGCCCCTTCTCTCCGACCGCCATCATCTCGAGCCTTGGGGTCAAGCCATCTTCGAGCCTCGGCCGACATGGCAGCCTTGACTGGGAACAGCGCTTCGAGCCGGATCCGGCCGTCATCCGACTTCTACGGCCAATCGCAGCCTGTCCAGGGCCAAAGCGGCTCCGATGCTGATGCTCAAGACAAGATTGCCCAACAGTGGATCGCCGACATAGATCAGTACGAAACAACGCTTGAGGAAATGGCGGCTGCAACCTTGGACCAGGATTTCAAGGATGAACTCAGCGCCATCGAGCAATGGTTCCGCGTGCTGAGCGAGGCCGAGAGGACGGCGGCTCTATATGCCTTGCTTCAGCAAACAACCCAGGTGCAAATTAGGTTTTTTATTCAGGTTCTGCAACAGATGGGCAAGAATCACCCGATGTCAGGGGTTTTGTCCCCGGCAACGTTTGATAAAGGTTCGCAGCCGTACTCTGGGTCACCATTAGTCTTTAGAGCCTAAACTCATTCTGACCTAGCAGCAGATCCCATGTCGAATCGCCTCAGCGATGCCATGAGCAAGTTGAATGTCGACTCTGTCCGAAATTCCATGGCCCGCGCGTCGGTTCCTGCCGCCGGGAAGAGACAGTCTGGCCTTGATCCGTCTACCATAAACGCCATGTTTCCGGATGCGGCGGCTGCCATTGCGACGGAGAAGGCCAAGTTCACTCAGCAGACTGGCAACCCACCGTCCTCAAACCGCAATAGTGCTGTAGCCCCGGCTATTTCTGCACCGACAGACGTTCCAGATATCGCTCAACAAAACCAGCCATCGGCCTGGGGCTCTGGTGGCGATGGAGCAGGAATTCAGGGCAAGCTGGCGTCACATGCACCAATGGGGCAGTTTGTCCAGCCACAGCCAGCAGGCGCCCTCCGCTCACCGCGTCCGCCTCAGCTCTCAAGCAACACGACAATACAAAGCACGACCTTGACAACAGCCGACAAGCCAGCATCCGACCTGCCGCTACTGTCTCCTTATAACACGGGCTCCGGGAACTGGGCAAGCATGGTTAACACGCCAATGGTGGCAAACTTCAACGCGCAACCCGGGCCCAATACACAAGCAGACATGGTGGCGAATGCTACGGCTATGAAACTGGCAGCCTTGTCCACGGTAAACAACCGATTCGCATTGGATGATGTCCGCAAGTATAGGCGTGCAAGGTCAAACGATGCCCCCGGGCCGAATCAGCCGGGCCTTGGTACGAATGCGCCCGCAGTAAACATGGGCGGAGCCAACGTGGTCATGATCAATGAGCACGGCCAAGTCGTCACCCGCGAGCAGATGCTTGCGATGCAGGCACGGCAGAACATGGGCTTTGGCGCGCAGCGATCGCGTCCCAGTTCTCCGGGAATCGCAATGCAACCTGGCTTTGGTGGTGCCGGTGGTGTTCCCGGTGCCCCTGTCGCCCCTGGTGGTGTTCCTTTCACGTCGCCTCGCAACAATGGGTTCCTTACCGCGTACGATGGCTCGTCGCCGCTTGTAAATAACGGCATTCCTGCCATGAACCTAGCCCAGCTCGGTGTCGGTGGCCACGAAGGGTACCTTTCGGACCACTCAGATATGGTGCGGGGTAGGTCGCCGAGAGGGCGACGGGGAAGTTCGAAGCCTCCCGAGGACCCAACCGATCCGACGCTGCTCCAAGACATCCCAAGTTGGCTCCGCAGCCTGCGTCTTCACAAGTACACGGAAAATTTGAAAGACATGAAGTGGACGGACTTGGTCGAGTTGGATGACAAGGCGCTGGAAGACCGTGGCGTAAATGCGCTAGGTGCAAGGCGGAAGATGCTCAAGGTGTTTGAACAGGTCAAGGGTAAGCGTCATCCCATCTCATTAACGCTACGCCTATGCCGAGATTGGTGGCTAACATACGATCCAGAAGCGAAAGCTGAAGGCAAGATAGGTTGATCAGTGATGGCTACCATATGCGCACTGGCATTTGAAGTTCCACCTAAATTTCAAAACCATGTGTCCATCTGTAGCATACCGTTTGTGGAGGGCTGGGAGAGGCGGAGTACTCGGGAAAAGCTAGAGCACAATACCAACCATGTGCTGGATGAAGTATTCGAAATGTGCTTGCCATGTGGTCCCTAGATTGCTATGTACGGTCTCGATAGACGCGAACTTCGTCGCAGGTCGGATGGGTGAAATTCAATAATGGTGTTAGGCCGCAGATTTACTCCGTTTCTGCTAGAATTCGGCGTCGCCACGGCAAAACACTGCACCTGTACGAATAGTGTGCTGTTCAATAGGAATCGGGCCGTGCTGAGTGCTAAACGAAGTACAGTAGTATGCACATAAAGGTTCAGAGGATAAATATCGAAACACCCTAACCCTATCATTTTCCATATCAGTTCGCGATTGATAAGTCGTTGGCATCGCAGGCGCTTGGGCCAGGCGATTTATGTCAAACGTTGCGCCGCTCTCGAGACTGTTATCACATCGCGAGTGTGAACATTTTCATCAATCCGCCGCACTACGGGGCCTCGTCCTGTAGATGAGGCTCAATTCCCGCGCACCAACATATGTCTCGGGTAATAAGCGACAGGGACAGGCCTGAGGTGCGTGAACATGACAGGTGCGGCAACCCTCACTATCCACAGCTCAACTCACACAGCAAGATCCTAACATCGTTCAATTTAGCTCGGAGGACGAAATCTCCGACGTAGATTCGGACGCGGAAGAGCTGGAGCAGGACATTGTCAAATTCAATGTCTCAGTGAGGTCATTTTTAGCATCTCATCATGGAAGCTCGGCTCAAGCTGGTGCCGGCACCGATGGTCAGTTTCCCCGTATTGGTCGTGGGCCTCGCAAGGCAGCGGAGCCAAGAGGAGACATCAAGGCTCGGCTATCAAAGGCGAACAGAGCCTTTATGATGGGGGACTATCAGGAAGCCAGGGACACCATCTACGAGATTATTCGTATCAACGCTGAGACGCACCAGGCGTGGACGACGCTGGCGTCCATTTTCCGGGAGGAGGGCCATGCAGACAAGGCGCTGATGTCCATGGTCTACGCTGCCCACCTGCGACCTAAGGTGGCCGACGAGTGGCTCAAGTGTGCAGCTTTCGCCGTCGACATTGCCGACGAGCACCCCGACGTCGCTCTCCCTACAGCTCGTGTCTGCTACTCGGCTGCCCTTCAGACTGATGGGGAAAACCTTGATGCCAGGATGGGTCGAGGCCTAGTCCAGCTTCGGTTGGGACAAGTCTCCCATGCCATTTCCGACTACAAAAAGGTGCTGGCCAAGCGTCCACTGCATCTCGACCTCATTCGAAGGCTCGCCGAGGCATGCATAGATTCGAGGGACGGCAGCCCTTCGCCATCACGCATTTCAGCTGCGGTTGCGGCCTATGACTTCTTCTTCCTCCGCTGGTCGGAGCAACCAGACACAGTCGACGGAACCATCTCATGGTACGACATTGGTATTTACAGCGAGCTCCTAGCGAGCCGTGGCAACTTCGCCGAGGCAATCTCCAAGCTCAAATCGCAGTCTCGCCAACTTCTTGGCCGTCAAGACGACGTCTTCTGGGACGCGTGGGTTGCTGATGACCGGGAATGGGATACCGATGAGACTCGCCGCGCCGCGGTGCTGGCATATTCATCGAACCTCCACGGCGATGACACATATGGAAATGGCCTGCCCCCTGATCTGAGACTGCGCCTCGCGCTATATCGGCTTAATCTTGGAGACAAGGACGAGGGACTGGCTCATCTCACTCACGTCGCACCTGATGACGAGGCTACTCGAGAGCAAATTTCAAGCTTCCCTTTTTTGATCCAAGATCTAGCCAATCGTCTCTACACTTCCGAACTCATCTCGGAGGCATTGGCCTACTACCGCATTCTATGTACCTTGCCAGGAGGAGCTAGTCCGATGGCACTCCTCCAAATGGGCCGATGTCACATAATCAAAAATGACCCCCGCGCCGCCGAGGAAGGCTTCCTAGCTGCTATTGAGGCAGATTGTGACAATATCGCTGCGAGGGTGGCGCTTGCCAGCCTGTACACGGACGCCAATGAACATGAGGAGGCTCTCATCCTCATTACCGAAGCCGTGGCCTTGAAAAGGAGACGGGAGCAACGGGGCGATCCCCTGGATCGTGAGGATGGGACTCCGCAAGAAAACGTAGCCGGCCGGAAACCGCTAGAAATCTCTCTCGATCAAATCAGTAGCGGCAAGCAAGGTGGGATATCGCAGGTAATGCCTCGACGGTGGCGACCACGTCGTCTGGTAGACCCTTCCAAGCGGCGAGAGAACGAGATAGAGAGGGCTCGCAGACTGTCCTCGCAGTACCTGATCGTCCAGAGGCTCAAGTGCCAGATCAAGGCCGGACGAACAGACCTGGTGCCGGAATGGATGGCTGCTGGCAGAGAACTCATCGACGACTTTCGATCGTCGCGGAAGTTCTACTCGTGGGATAAATACTTGAAATTTATGGGTTTGACCGGGCAGGACATGCGAAGGAGACCCGGCTCGCAAACCTCGGATCTCGATGCCATGGTGGAAAAGTTGTCAAGCGGCTTAGAGACTGATGCGACCAACCCAGACGCAATGCCAGCCGGAGCAACGAGCGCCGCGGGTGCGACGACCAGCCATCAAGACTACCAAGGCATTTCGTTCGATGACTGGCTTGATCTGTTCCTCGACTACGCCATATATTTGGCCGTGTCAGGCCAGCACGAAGAGTCGTATCGAGTCTGCGAGGCCGCCAGAGACTGCACCGTCTTCACAGCATCGGCTGATTACGCATTTCAGATCTATCTAACTTGGAGTGGTAGGCTGCTTAAGTTTCCGTCTGTGACCTGTCGGTGCTGATGCTAACTTACCGGTATAGCGTGTGCTGTGTATGCCGCCGATGAAGAGACATGTGTTTCAATCTCGAGACAGATCATGCGAGATCACGTTACTTGGTCTGACCCCTACCGGATGTTCGGCCTGCTTTGCAAATTGTGTCAGACACCTATTTCCTGGTACAGTTCGGGCCCCGCCCAGAAGTTCATCCTTCGCCAGATCAAGGCCATGGACAATTCAGCAATGGTTGCTGCCACAAGCCATGATAACTACGACTTGGATGTCACTCTACTCGTTCTCTATGGGCATATCTTGTTTACATCGACAAGCTATGCCTATGCTTTGCGTAAGTTCATTTTTTCCTTTGCTGCGCGGGTGTGTTTGTCTCAATAGACCATTCTTCTAATTGTGAATAGACTACTTTCTCCGTGCCCGTTCCAGGGACCCCCAAAACCCCTTGGTCCTCCTCAGCCTGGGATTGGCATTCATTCACTATGCCTTGAAGCGACAGTCCATTAACCGGCAGTTTCTCCTCATGCAGGGCCTGGGGTTTATGATGGAGTATTCGCAAATTCTCCAACAGGCCGGCTTGGTTGAGGAAGCGCACTATGCCGCTGGCAGAACTTTCCAGCTAGTAGGCTTACAGCATCTTGCCGCGGAACAATACAAGCAAGCTAGGAGCTTCAGGTTATCCCAGACCGAGCATGGGAGCTCTATTCGCAAAATAACCGCATATAATTTGTTCGTTTCCCAAATACTGGTAAAAAACCATAGTTCGGCCAAAGATTTGATTAAGGATATTTTAATATGAAACTATGTTGAAATAATTATTACAAAGGAGAAGGGGTTTAGAGAAGCGGTTTAGAGAAGGGGTTTAGAGAGGGGGTTTAGAGAGGGGCGCGCCCCGTAGCTAGTGCTGATAAGGTGAGCACGGACATTATTAATTGTAGTTCCGGGCCAACCGTCAAAAAGCTTCAAACTCGCTCTTCACAACCATACAATGGGGAGGTGGTGTCGAATATTAGTACCGCTGCTTTGCATGCAGTGGTCGCTGCACCTTTGCGAGGCTGCTAGGTCCAGCGCCACGGCTACGATACAAAACAGGAGCCATGGGACCGAGGAGGAAAACGCCGCCGCCCTGGAGGTTTCTCTCTGCGAATTCCGGACGCGCTACGACGTGATTGAGACACTTCGACGGCAATGCTCGAAGCAAATGCCGATAATACCTTTGGCCAGCCCAGACGTAAAAGTCCTGGAAGATGAGCCGAAGCCGGAGCCAGCAGACGACAGAGGCAGTTCGGAGCAGCTGGGCAGCCCCGTCGTGTCCTTCGAGGAGTGGAAAGAGTTGATGATGCGTCGACAAGCACGAGACCCCTCAGCAGGACAGGTCAACGAATCATTAGAGGGCCTGCCGCAGGCGGCAAGCGAAAGAGACGCAGCCGATCCCGAAACGGCACATTACGAGACCGACGCCCGCGGCAGCGAGGAGACGGCAGGCGAAGAAAAGCATGACGGTCCCGGCGCAGGCAGTCTGGACGAGGTGGGGGGCGAGAGCGTCATGTACGATGACGGCAAGATGCAATACACGCGTAGCAAGGACGCTGGCAAGACATGCAAGGAGAGATTCTCATACTCGTCGTTCGACGCCGGCGCAACAGTTCTCAAGACGAGCCCCGGCGCGAAGAATCCAAAGGCCATCTTGGTGGAGAATAAGGACACGTACATGCTGCTCGAGTGCGCGGCGGAGCAGAAGTACTTCATCGTGGAGCTCAGCGACGACATTCTCGTGGACACGGTGGTGCTAGCCAACTTCGAATTCTTTTCCAGCATGATTCGGCACTTCCGGGTCAGCGTCAGCGACAGGTATCCCGTCAAGCTGGACAAGTGGAGGGATCTCGGCACCTTTGAAGCTCGGAACTCGCGCGATATCCAGCCGTTTCTGGTTGTTAACCCACAGATTTGGGCCAAGTATGTCCGGATCGAGTTGTTGTCACACTACGGGAACGAGTATTACTGCCCAGTGTCTCTCCTACGCGTCCATGGCACCCGAATGCTGGAGTCCTGGCAGGAAACCGAGCCAGAGCAAGATGATTTGATGGACGAAGCTCAGGCAACCGGGAACACGTCTGCCCTGGCCCTTGAAGGAAGCGATGACGGTGGGGATGGGAGCATGGGCGCCTCAGCTACCGAGGACCTGTGTCCCGTTGGGGCCAGCTGGTTCCCTACTTTAGATCAAACCTGCCCAGCAACGCAGACTTCGACCACTCCAAGCGCCTCGGCCCATGCCGTAGCTGAGCAGCCAGCTGCTGGCTCCCGTGTCGCACCACGAGTAGGAGGGTCAGCCCTGGCTAAGACGACCCAGTCAGCAACGGCCAGCTCGCAATTGGCAGCGTCGTCGACTGGCGCATCCGAGTCCGCCCAAGCCTCTGCCATTCCACAGCCAACACCTACTGTCCCCGAAAGCCCAACCCACAACGCCACCGTTCACTCCAGGTCACAGGCTAGTAGTAGCGCGCCCGTCCAGTCCACTACGACGTCGACCAGGGCCGCGGACAACACTCCGTCCCAAGCCAGGAATAAGACGAGTGCTGGTGCCGCATCGGGCCCGCCAGCCTCACCCACTGTCCAGGAGAGCTTCTTCAAAACGGTCTCCAAACGGCTCCAGCTTCTAGAGTCAAACGTCACATGGTCGCTAAAGTACGTCGAAGATCAATCTCGGAATCTGCAGGAAGCTCTCATTCACATTGAAAAGAAGCGCCTGTCAAAGGTTGAAGCTTTCCTGGAATCTCTGAATGGCACCTTGACGAGCGAAATCAGCAACCTCCGGGAGCAATACGACCAGATGTGGCAAGCAACCACGATGGCTCTCGAAAGCCAGCGGGAACGTTCGCAGTTCGAGATGGTGGCGCTTTCATCGCGGCTGAACGTTCTAGCCGACGAGGTTGTGTTCCAGAAGAGAATGTCAATAGCCCAGGCTGTTCTCCTCCTCTGCTGCCTTGTCCTCATTATCTTCTCCCGGCCCGTGGCACATTTGCATGGCCATGGCGCGAGGGACGCACCTCACATTGGCCACCAACGCGCCTCCTCATATGCCCTATACGCCGTCCCGGAGGACTCCCCCACTGTTTATCAGAACGTATCACCACCTCCTTCACCTGTACCAACCTCGACTTGCTTCGGTGCGCTCGCTCCTCCCAGTCATCAGAATGCAACAAGGCAAACACCACGAACCCGACCGAATGCCTCCTCGACTGGCATGTCGAGGAAGCCTCTGCCCGCCCTCCCGGAGTATCCAGATGACCACCAACAAATCACACCCTGATACTGGCACTGGCGAGATATTTTGATTCGCTGCTGTAATAAAGTACAACCAGCTCCGAGTCCTGCATGGACATGCATCTCCCATAAATAGCAAACATACCAGTTTTGCCCGTGGCTTGATTAAGAATTCGTCCCCACCAAAAATGCAGTGTTCCTGTCGCGGTACATCCATCTCATCTCATCCCAAGCACGCCAACTTTTGTTATAACGCAACCGCATAGCCGGCCGCGTCTCCCCATCTCGGCTGCTCGGTGTTTTCAATCTTGGTCCCATCTATGGCTACTGCTGGTTGAAGACTTGGTCGATGGCTGTGTCATAGTTGTACTCCTCCAGGGCGGCGAGACGAGTTCCACGGTCATACTGGGAGCGCCGGCGACGCTGTTCGTCTCGGAAATGCTGACCAGCATTCGGTGTGAACAGCCCTTCCATTCCATGATGGTCAGCAACCATATTCCTTGACATTCGCCTCCCACTCCGTCCCGGGGACTTACCGACATGTTCGGCATTCTCGCAGCTCCGCTTCATCTTGGACTGATTGTCGGGCTCTGGGAATGGTTCTTCCTGACCAGCCAGATCGGGACGAGGGCCGTTCAATGTGAAGTAAAGCTGCCCTCAACACGTTAGTCTTTCCGAAACACGCCTGTGGTATCGACATACCTTGGGTCGATAATGTGGCGCCTCCAACATGACGGAGCTGTTGCGAAACTTCTGGACAAGACAATCCTTCCCCTGGATGGCTGATATGCGGGTCAATATCACCCATATCCATATTTCGGGGGGTTGACTCACTGGCATATGAAATCTCAGCCACCTTGTCGCTTTTAAAGCAGTTCCTGTCCTGCACGTTAGCGGCGGTCCATGTCGCCGGTCGCGTGTTGGGCGGCTTTACCATCGCTGATTTCCACGCGCATTGACAAACTGCATTCACGTTAGCATGAGCCAGTCTGCCATCCAAAGAGACAGGGAAACACACGTCGATGATATCAAGAGGCTATGACTAGTTAGAAAGACTCAGTGGGTTGAAAAGTTGTCTGGACCTGACTTACGTCTACAAAGTTGATGAAGGCATATCCCACGCTGGAGTTTTCTCTGGTTAGAAATGCCATGCCATTGATGGTACATGGCTTCCACTTACTTGCAATCATTCGCGAAGTCAATTCTCAGGTACATAAAGTCATACTTGCCCCAGCTTGATTCATCGACAATCCGCTTGAGCATCGCCTGGTCAACCTTGTTGGGGATATTGCGGAGCATAATCTAGTCGACTCGTGTTAATTTCCATCCACCCCTGCCAGGTGAATACAGTCCACAACTCACCGTTGTTCGGACATCGATGCCGTCCCGAATTCTGCTGACCTCCACGTGGTTGTGGTGGTTTGCGGCTCCGTTATAGGGCCTCCGATTAGCGCGGTAAGCATTTCGGCGGCGTCCATCGGGGCCGTCGAATCCTGGCAATATGCTTTGCGGCGAAGTCTCGTACTGGTAGTCAGGGTGCGGAGTACGTGGGAAACTAGCCACGCCATGGGGTACGGAGCTGCTAGCGGCCTGTGAACTGTTCAGAGGCCCGTGACCTAGGATATAGGGCACCGCAGACGCAAGTTGCGGATGGTAGATGATGGGATACATGGCGAGGGGTGGATGCACCCGATATCCTACCAGGGGCCCTCGAGCTTGGCTCTCTTCTCCGTGGGGCGATGCGGGAACATCCATATCCGGCTTGGATAGTGACAGGTCTTGCATGGCCGCAATGAGTGAAGAGTCGGCGTGCCCTTGGCCATGTCCAGCATCTCGATGGTGATCCATAACGAGCTGCGCGGGAGACGTGAAGTCGCTGCCATGAGACGCTGGGTGGTGAGGCCCAATGGTAACGTGAATTCCCTGCCCACTGTATCAGCGATATGGCTCTAGATCTTAGGTTCCCAGATGTGATGTTCATTGTTTACCTGGAGCGAAACACTGCCAAACTTTACGACGGCAGACTTAGCTGCAGACCCAGCGCAGAATTCAACCATGGCTTTGTAAACTTCATTCGAGGCCAGGCTCTGCTTCTGGAAGGAGTACACGTCGGCGTGCGACAATAGAAGTTGGCGAACCAGCCTCTCGGCCGTCGCCTCTTCCAATGGCTGCGAGGGAGCCAGCGTAAAAGCCGACACCAGGACCTGGGCCTGGAAATCCAAGTTGTCATATTTCCCACTGCCCGCGCCCTAGCCTATTATTAGCTAAGACTGGATAGAAGTGAGTTGCATCATTTTACCTTGACCAGATGGCTTTCCACGAGCGTCAAGTACCTGACTGACCAGGTAACTCCTTGTCGCGAATGGGCGAACACTAGGGTAGAGTCTCTGATATCGTTAAATCGGAGGAGCACCTGTTCTCCCCAAGCTTGTGAAATCCACCTATCGAAGAAGTGTACATTTGACTTTCCAAGTTTCTATACGCGAGTTAGCAAGGTTAGCCAGTAGGTAGGGCTCGCATTCCAAGGAGTAGTTACGGTAAGCCACTGCTCGATTTCTGACAGGTCAACCGAGTGGGTACCATGAGATACCACAAGCGTACGGGACACACCTGCCTGCGTGCTGGATGATGTGGAGACGACAGGGAGCTGGGCGGTATTATTTGGGCTGACCAGGACGCCTGGGAGGGACACCGGGAGCGTGGACTCCCCCGATGCGGAAAAGGGTTGGAATGCCGCTGCTGTCGGTGAGAGCTTCTGCGAGGTCTTTCTCTCGGGAGAGTGCGTTACGAAGGGGTCTGTATGGGCGGTGACGCGAGAAGGCAAACTCGAGTATCGGATTGGTGTTGTTTCTGGGCCGCTCGTGCCTGGCGTCTCTAGGCTCTTGGCCGACTTGATAGAACTCTCGTTCGGCGAAAAAGCCGTGAGTCTCGTGTCTGGGGTTCCTTTGAATGAACCCCCCTCTCCGCTTGATGAGTGCGGCGAAGAGGGCCGGAAACCCATCTCTTCACTGGAGTCCATGGCTGTCGGGGTATGTTAACAAAATTTGTGGCTGGCGCGAATCAAAGGTAATAAAACTTGATGCTTCTGGCCAAATTGTGGACCGGGAGAGCTTGTGGTGTTGGGCACTGCTGGAAAGGTCTTTATTTCGACATCGAAACAACCCACTGGTAGAGAGGCAACAGAGACAGCGAGGTGCCCGGGTGTAAGAGAGGATTTGTGTGATCGTGGTCTCGGTGGAGGACTTAGTGGATCGGTTAGATTTTGGGGCTAGGTGGGTAGAGGAGGACAAAAAGGCAAGTGAGTCAAGTCCACGCCAAATTGGGAGAGATATTCTGGGGCAGGAGCACCCAGCGACGTCCAAGATCAACGAGGACCAGAGCTTTCAAAGAAGGTAGGAAGGAACAACCAAATACAAGGTAGGAGAAACCTAGAGGTAGGGTCTTGCCCTGAAAGATCATAGCTTCTCGAGCTTGACCGCTTGCCCTCACTGCACCCAACCAGGAAATTATGAACTCCATAGCGGTGGCATCTTGGCTGTCGCCCGAGAGATTGATTTGAGCCGGGGCGACAGTTGTTCCTGGGTTCCCAGATAGGGCCGCCGCTGCGATAGGCTTAGCCGAGACACAGTCTATCACTTCCTGTAGGCAAGCGAGGGAAAGGATTATGGGCCCTGGCATTTTCTAGAACAAGTGATCCTACCGGATCATGGGCATTTGTCAATAGGTGCCCTAAGGGCCGAGGCTCCTAATTTTGCTAAAGGCCACCGGTGGAGCAATATATAGTCGAAGAGTCGACCAAAGGTGGCAAGTGGCCTGGCCTGCTGCCGAATATTCGGTGTGGCTTCTATTTGAGCTAGTGGTGGCAATTGCGGCGGCTATATGACCGTGAATCACAGCCATAGCCATTGAATGACCAACGCAAGTACCGAGATCTAGATGCCTTCGTCAAAAAGGCAGGCGTATGATAGGCTGAAACCTTCAAAGCGTCACAATTTCGATTTGACATAGATGACTTCTCCGCGCCATGGACGTGCAGATGTCAAGATACCAAGGTTAGCTGCAAGATTTATTTCGGTGCCAACAAGCAATGCTGATGGAGGATTCCTATAGGAACTAGAGTCGGAAGTCATGAAGCCAGAAAGTTCGACTCACAACTTCACGGCAAAGTTCCCGTGAGGCACCAAGGAGTTGATGTGCACGTTTCTCTCAAAGTTGCAGTACCATACGATGTAGTTCTCCACAATGGGTAAGGTAACTTGAGGCTGATCGGCTGCTAACGTATGGATCTAAACTATTCCTTTTGCGTCAAAGCACTGGCTATCCATTGCAAGCGAATGAACCACAAAAAACTGCATGTACCTCAGGGGGTACACTAGGGACCCCAGCCGTTGTCAGGTGGGGAGCACCGGCAGACATTGATGCGATACGGCTGCAGTGATGCTCAGACGGCGGAATCTCCAAAAGTTGACCAACAATTTCAATCGTCACCTACACCTGTTGCCAAGACTCCACACGCCTTTTGCTTCAGAACTGGAAGTGCTAAGATGCCCAGAAACAATTTTATCAATGATGACTACAGCTCGGCTGTTGAACAGGTTGGATGATTCTCTAATCTCGCGTTGCAAAAAAAGACAAGGGGCATGCTTGCTAATGCTCTATACGGCCAGATTATCGCACCATCCTCCGACGTCGACTTCATTGACCAGCTAACCCCTGTTCTGAAAGATGCGTCGAACACCAACCGAACGGGATCGCTGATACAAGGCCTGGGTCGCTATGCAGAGGATCGAGAGTCGGACATCGAGAGGATAGGGCTCACGAAACACGAGGAATTTATCGGTTCTGTCAACCAGCTCCAGCGCATTCGCGAGGAAACTGCGACCCTGACGGTGGACATATTGAAACTGAACCAGTCGATTCAATCCAGCACCGAGAAGCTTGCTGAACAAAAGCAGGCTCTGGTCAACACAAGGGCAGTCCGGCAGAACATTGCCGACGCCTCGGGTGCGCTGGAAGCTTCACTCAAAATCCTGCACGCCGTGAACCACGCCCACGACCTGATCCGCAAGAAGAAGTACTACGCAGCTCTCAAGGCCCTTGACGATCTTCAAAACGAGCACCTCGTCCCAACGATACAGAACAAGTATGGCACCCAGCAGAAGCTGGCTGACGTCATACAGAGATCCATTCCTGCGTCGCAGAAGAGCATCTCGGAGGCTGTCATGACAGACCTGAATACGTGGCTATTCCGTATTCGAGAAACGTCGCAGTTTCTGGGGGAGGTTGCTTTCTACCACACAGAGCTTCGGAGGACAAGGCAGCGAACTCGCGTGGAGGAAAACGACTTCATGGCCAATTTCAAGCTCAACTCGGCCATCGAGCTTGTATCTGACGAGGGAGAGGAGTTTGACGTACTAGACAACGATGAGCTCCAAGTTGACTTCACACCACTCTTCGAGTGCCTTCACATCCACGAAGCCCTCGGCCAGAGTGAGAAATTTCGCGCTGATTATGCTGCTACTCGGAGACAGCAGAAGGACTTACTCTTGCCGAACAAGGTGAGCCTCGAAGATGATGACGAATCATCGCTTAGCAGCTTGCTCGAGGGGATCGCTGGATTTGCCATCATCGAGAGGGTGACAATGCGACGGGTGCCGCAGTTGAGATCTACTGTCGACGTGAGTACAGTGTCGCGTCATGGACCGCATCTAGGTGTGGTGACCAGGAAGCGTTATCAGGTGCTGACAAGGCGATGTTATTAGGTCGAGGAGCTCTGGGACTCCATGTGCCAAACCACGGTGAATCTCACTTCCAAGGCGCTTGACAAGGTTACAGACGCAGAGGTGTTGCTCAAGATCAAGGGAGTCATAGCCCTGTTCATCCAAACCATGGAGAGATGGGGTTACTCGGTGTCTATGCTGGACAACTTCCTTCTCACACTGTTTGGCAAGTATGCCGAACTCTTGAAGCGCCGATTCAGCGAGGATTTCCAAGAGATTGTTTCGACGGACGACTACATGCCAATGGCAATACAGACCATGGACGAATACGAAAAGGTCGTCAACGTCAGCTGGTTTAAGCCGGAAAAGCCGCTTGAGGAGCTAGGTTTTCCCTGCGTTCTTCCATTCTCCCAGATGTATCCTCTCTGTTGCATCGACATACGCAATTTCCTGAACCAATTCTACTTCTTTTCCGATGACCACTTCCAGCGACCAAATGTCATTGCGGAGACACTACGCAAGGTACGTAAAGCTGCGCTGTGTGGTTGCATGGCCTTGAACTGTCTGCTTAATATGCCCAACAGGCGCTCGATGAACTCCTCATGGAGAAGGTCTGTAATTCGCTGGTGGAAAGACTCAGCTCTCAGTACCTCGGTCAAATCGTGCAGATTCTCATAAATCTCGAGCACTTCGAAACGGCCTGTCAAGAGCTGGAACAGCTTCTCATTCGGGCGCGAAAACCAACATCAGCTGGCGGGCCGGTGACGCTCGATGCCACTGAGAAGTTTAGGAGCAATAAGAAGACGGCAGAAAAGCGTATTTTTGAGTTGGTCAATACTAAAATTGACGGTCTCGTTGACACGGCTGAATATGGATGGTGAGTCTCAGGAGACCGGGAACTGGAGCTCATCTCCTCCTTCAGAACGACAGTTGCTGAGGTGCATGGATATTTAGGCTAGCCACAACGCCACCGACGGAGCCCAGCGTCTACATGGTGACCCTGACGCGATATCTATCAGATATTATGGGATCTACCCTGCTTGGATTACCACGAGAGATCCGAGAGCTCATATATTTCGACGCCCTGAGCCACGCCGCGAACAAGATCTTGGTAAGCTGCATCTTTGTCTCCAGCCGCCTGTCGATCTACAACCATTTCTAACCCTTCGCAGGCTTTGCCCTTGGCCCCCGATGTCAAGCAAATTAATCCTTATGGGGTGGTGGCCCTTGCAAAGGACGTTCAGTATCTGACCGAGTTTGTCGAGGGCCTGGAGAACGGCATGATGCTGAAGGAAAATCTCGAGGAGCTGCAGCAGACAATCAACCTTATGCAATCGGACAATCACGACGAGTTCTTCGACATCTCTACGCGCAATAGGAAGTATGGACGAGTCCACGCAATGAATGGACCCGTGTTATTGGAGAAGTACGCAACCCTTCGGCGCTCAACGTGAAACCAAGTCAATTGTGCAGTGAAATACGGCTGACCCTCATTCTCTAGGCTCATATCTTCGGTCCAAGGCCCCACTCGCTTGGCCAACTTTTCGTCCCGGTTCGGCTTGTAGCATACCCGCAGCTAAGTTCCCGTAAACACCTACCCTTGACAGCGTCGCACTTGAGGCCGCGGCACAATCCCTCCCCTGCGCCGAATACAAAAATGGAACCAGCATCCCCCAAAGCCGCCTGCCTTAGCCGGACCTGCGGCAACATCATCTCAGTGCTCTCGGCATCGTCATTACTCAAATTCTTCAGATGGCATCGGGGCCTAAGAGGATTTCACATTAGCCCCACTTCAGGGCCAGAGTTGGCGCGGGGAACACTTGCCTGTTGGGCCTGCATGGCAGAATATCCATACATGCCCTCAATCTCTCCATACATGGGCGGCTGGGCTTGCCCGTATGGGGCAGAAGGACCGGGTGGGACTTGTCCAGGGTACATGCCCTGCTGGCGATAGTCCTGATCCGGGCCCAGGGCGTGGCCGCCAAGGCTGTAGTCGGCTGTATAGTATCACCATCATGTCAGCGATGGGCAGGAACGCAACATAGTTCGCTGGGCTCTTACCTGGAAGCTGTGATGTGCCAGCAGGGGTCGCTGACATGCCGGGCGCGCCAGAGTTAGATTGGCCGGTTGCTCGCTTAGCGTGGGATGATGCTTCTTCGCGAGGTACAATGTCAATGAGGAAGTCAAACATGTCCGACTTGCTGAGTGCCGATGCGATGTCAGATCTCTGGAGGGTGCGGCGCTTGTTTTCTTCGGCGTGGATCCAGGCGCGCATCGTAAGCTCCGTGATGAATATGTCACAGCCCTTGGCGAAGAGTATGGGAGCCTCTGCCGATATCATCTTCACTTCGGGATCTGCCTTCATGACCTTCTTTATGCGCGCAAGGGGGAGCTGGTGCAGCTTGTAGTCATGACTGTCGCTCTCGAGGTGATTTATGGTGTGTTGCCAGTAAGTCGTCAGAATGTCCTTGTATTGACCCGTGAGACCTTGGTGGACCTATTGCGTAGTAAGAATGGTGTCAACAAGAGTTGCAATTCGACTCAATTGCAAGCAGGAAGAGCACGTACGTTTGCCCATGGCCCTGTGTAGAGCTCAGCAGGCGCGAAGCCTTGAGCAGCGAGCTAGAAAATTCGTCAGACGGGCGGTATGCGACCTAGGCTATGCGCCTCGGGCTCGGTATCACCTACTGCTGCGCAGGCACCTGTTGGGGTTGCATTAGAAAGAAGAGCAGCTGGATAAGGCCGTGAAGGGTATGCGCTCACCATAATGTCCACCTTGACTCGTGTCATAGGCCGGCTGCTGTCGGTTTTCCTGCGAGTGAGACGACGCTTGACCGTGCTGTGCGTCCATTTTGCGTCTTCGTGATTGTTTCGGCGGGAGAAAACGATGGATGGTGGAGATGGTGACGACACTAGAAGCCGGTTCTATCGCGGTGCTGGGCGTGCTTCTTGTTGCTGTTGATTCTTTGTTTCGCGTAGGTTGGGCGTGCAAGGCTGACAGTTGTAGGTTGATTGGGCAGCTTTGACAGCAAACTTGATTCGACGCAGAGGTGCCCAATCGTTGTGGATGCGTGTTGTCAGTGTTGTCCAGAAAACAGCCTTCCGAGTCCGTCGCTGGAGCTGCTGGAGAACGGACACATGGCACTGCCTGACCTCCGGCCCGAATCAGACCGTCCGCCAGCTATGGTCATTTTGGCAGCGGTGAAGCAGGGCGGTCTGTACATTCTGACTGGTCCATTTAGGCGCCAGCAATATTATTACCAAAGATACGTCTGTAGATCCGTCGATTTAGTTCGTTCGATTATCAAACACCAAAGTCTTGGAGCTTTCCACTCTCTCTGCCCCTGTGAGAACTGGCGCCTACGACCAAGCTTCTTTAGGCAAACCGCCCACAGTCGTATCATCATGCATCGACGGTTCTGCGGTGCTCCCCACGCTTCTGTATGTAGTAGTGTCTGAATATCTCCAAATGGTCGGCCGCTAAGGAAGTGCGGCAACTGAGTTTTCATATGGTTCAGTCCAAGCACAGGCCATCGCACCCACAACCTGTGTAGTTGTAGGTACGTATCTCAACTGATTTGGACCAAAGTGAAACATCAGAGCTGAGCATATTTGAATGCATAGTTGCGTTCCGTAGGCAGCTGTGCAGCCATGAACAAAAAAGGGAGAAAGATCCACTCTAGACATTGCCGAACGCCGCCTGTTCGACGAGGGGTCGTAAGCTTCGCACGCAAGCCCAGGTGCCGGTGAACCAGAGAGGTAGACCAGATACCTGTCTACAACGTTCAAGCAACCTATGATCTTGCTTGCCGTTGCGTTGGCTGCATCACTCGGGACGTGAAGGTGATTGCATTGGCAGATGTAGCTTGCCATTGCCACTCGGCTGCATTTCTGTGCGTCTTGAGCCGAAACAGTCTCGCCTGCTAGCAATTCATCAGCTTCTGTAGGGAAATATGTGCGTAGTCCTGCTTAAGACAACGACGCCTTGAAGTGAAGACCGGCAGAAATGAGGCCGTCTGGCGGGGAGTCTATCTATTGCATCCACCTGCCTTAGTGTCCATCATGTCTCCCTCTCCGACTTACATGTTTGCCCAGGTACCTAGGTTAATGAGCAGCTCGAGGTAGGTAGGCTGTGGTTGGTGGGTAACTACCGACGATATTCAGCGGACAACCACTAGCGGTGGTTATGATGGAGGGAGCCAATTGGGAACTGGGAAGCTTAGACCGTCCCAATCAAGCGCCTATACCAGTAGTGCCTCTCTGCGCATGAAGATGATGCTACCAAGGTCCTTCACATGCCCGATACACGAAACTAACAGCTATTCGAAGTAAGTACAAGCTGATTCGCATCAATACATCCGAAACAACCTGGACACAACGGGACTTCGACGGACTTGCTGCCAATTCTAGTTCATTCGTTCTCGCCTGTAGCATCATTACGTTATCCAAGATTCCCTACAATTTCGTCGCGGGACAACATGGAAACATATTCCACCTTCCCCTCACGGGGCCAGGTTGCAGTAACTCTCTGCTACTCGAGCTCTATGTCGCGAGAACTTGAAAGGCTAAGCAGATAGGAAATGTGCTCTTCCTTATGAGTAGACTTGCTGCATGCTCAGTCTCAACTATGCTTAATACCGACCACCAAATGTCTCCTAGAGAGCTGGTCATTTTGAATCTTCATGGTATCTGGTGTGGGGTCGAGCTCCTTTCCCACATCTTTCCCCGCCCTACGGACGGTGCCTCCTTGCCTTCCGATCCGGGGGTTGCCATTCCGCCTCAAGTGCCTTGCCAACTTGCTCCTGTTCCAAGGATGCGACTCGGGGCAAGTGTTAGCCCCGTACCTACTGAGCTAGGCCGCTAATGCTGAACCTTAAAGCGCCTTCAAACGCGACAGGTTTCTCCGAATATCAGTCAAATGGCTGTTCATGTGCGCTCGTGTGCGTCCATGTGCCTGCGGAGAAAACCGAAGTTGCTTTATCGTATTAGACAGGGCAGGATTAGGGTTTTTCTCCATCGGAGAACCTTCCCAGCCCATATAAAGCACAAAGTTTCCGCCCCCCGTCCCCATTCAGCTTCGCACAACCACGACTCGACACCCAAACCTACTCTGTCAAGCCTGAGGGCAGTCGAAGCCAAGCAAAACCCAGTGAGCAGAAACCTCCCCCCAGTCAGCCAGTCGCCCTGCCCAAGCCATATCCAAACACATCAGCAGAGTTCCAAGATCAAACTCAGAACCATCATTCAAGCAAGGAAACAGAGTTGAATCCAGACGAAATTCCACCCTTGTCGATTCATTCCTGCGCGAGATACACGACGGGTCACCCACCACTGGAACGAAGACTCGAAGTTGTACTGCAGGCTACCATCATCCTGCCAGACCGGCGCCTGGAAAGGCACAAGATAGGCAAATCCCACCGTCTGGTGTGTGGTCTTTAACTTCAGCTGGACCAAGGTTAAGTTTGACAGACAGCCGTTTTTGTCAGTCTTACTTGAAGTGCGTGTCGCACGCTGGCGGATATCTAACTGTTCAAAAGATATTATTTGTGCCATGTCTCAAGTGCCACTAAAGGCAACCTACACAGGTTTCGTGTACTCGACCTGGGATGCCCTCGTTCTCTTCGAGGCATGCCTCTCGGGGCGACTAAACCACGTTGCTCGACGGCCGCACGACCGAGAACGCAGCGAGCTCATCAAGAGCGGCAACGTTTTCATTTACGAAGAGAATGCCTCGGGCATCAAGCGTTGGACCGATGGCGTCCCGTGGAGCCCGAGTCGCATCCTGGGAAACTTCCTGGTCTATAGAGAGTTGGAGAGGGCATTCCCACCCGGCGAGAAGAAGAAGGCACTCAAAAAACAGAGGAGGCCGAATCCCTGTGGAATAGCGAAAACCGAAGCTCGAAGCCCGTCGACGTCTGACCATGTTATGGCTGCTAGCCTCGCGGCCTCTGGCGCTGCCGGGGCTGCCGGGTCAAGCCCCATGGCATCGGGAAACATCCAGCTAGACGAGAAGGAAGCCGACCGAGATCGATACCTGATTGGGTCCCTGATCGACTCCTATCCTTTCAAGGAGAAGGGACTCGTAAAAAAAACGATCAGCATCTCTTACCGAGGGGTACCGCATCACCTTGTTTCGTACTACTTAGCCGAAGACGCCCGGCAGCAGCTCCGCACTCCGTCGACAGATCCAAACCTCGCGCCCATGGGAATTCAAATACGCCCAGAACTCCTGCGGCAAAACTTCCGCGTCTCCCTCGAACAGGATGAGACTTTGTTTCCGCATGGGCTGCAAGACATGCACAACCCACCGCATGGCTCGTTGCCACCTGGATCTATGACTATAGCGGCCATGCACCCACACATGCACATGTGTCTACCAATGCCGCCGCCACCGATGCAGGTGGATATGCAACGACGTGTGGCTATGCCGAGCTCCAGCATGGCGGGTGCGGTTCAGGACCACCACAACCTCGACCTTGTGCAGCCCTACCCAGGGCAGCCATGGCAAACGCACCCGTACGACGATGGCATGTCCCAACAAGCCTCGATGGACAGCTTCGCCAACCACCAGTTCGGGACCGCTGCTGGACGGCCGCCTCACTACGCCAGCCGCAACGCACCGCTACCATATGCAGGCGAGGGAGACAACCGTAGTATGGCTTTGGCTGCGCTAAATGTGGGAGCATATACGGGGAGCGTCGACCATGACCCCGGCGGCGGCGGGAGGCCCCTCGATTCCATTGCTGGCAGCTCTGTTGGCTCCGGAGCAGGGCTCGATTACTCGCACCAGCCCGTGGCAAGGTCCTTGGGTATCGTAAGCCAGTTCCCTGGCCAAACTGGAGCTGGCGATCTTGACCATGTCGTTCACCCTCATCCAGCACATCGCCAATACCAGGTCGACGAAGGCGCTTGCCCGCCGCTCGACGGACAAAGCAGGGACATGTATCCTAGGGGGCCAGTCTGGCCGCAAGATTCTGTCGTGGACGGGTCCCGGCAGACACAAGATCAAGGTGACGGTCTGGATGCTGAATATCATATTTCTCATCGGTAGAGCTACGACATGGGATTTTGGGGCACATCAGACGTTTAGGGTCGTGTATCTGTAATGAGCGGCATGGCCAGGATCAGACTATGTAATGCATAATTCAGTCGGAGCAAAATTCAAGCGGGCGAAAAATAGGAAGGCGACAAGGTACGAGTACTTGGTGGTAGATTACTGGCGATGAACGGGACAGTGAGGAAGTGCCATATACATATAAGTTCGGCAAGTAGGCGTGCCTTTGTACGCAGCGAGATATACCTATAGATGCATTCTAATTCATCATTGTCCCTTTGAAGGGGGACAAAAGATTTACCAGGCTATCTAACCAGCGATGCCAGTTGCCAGTCAACCAGTGCATTCCTTCCCTCTTCATAAATCAATAGTAGCTTACATGGTGCTTCCTTGATTACTAATCGCATGCAGAGGAACTTGGACACCATCCAGGGACTTTGGGTGGGTACTTGCAGCTTGGCTACGTGCCTACCTAGGTGCCACTGTACCTACGTCACGACTCATTGCTCAGGCAGACCCCAACCCACTAGCACAGCACAACAAGGAGTAACCTCTCCTCGCAAACAAAAATCTGCTGTCATCCTGATCTCCATCCGCACGTTCATGGATGTATCATAATCGAAGTCGTACGCGTATACTCTCAGGCTTTAAAGTCGCCACCAGAAAGACGGCTGCAAAAGCGAATACAGTCTGAAAATTTGGCGCGGGTTTTTGTTAACGCCGGGGTTTGCTTCCTCGACGAGGTGGAGTGGACGCGACCTAGGTGGGAGTCGGGAGTCGGGAGTCGGGACCAGACTCAAGTGCGGGCGTGAATTCGGAGAAGACAACGCCGTCATGCTCATCGGGCGTATTGGGGCTCGACTCTCCAGCACTCGACATGGCTGGTCCCTTCTTCGTGCCGATGCAGCTTCGATGCAGAGGGCCGTCAATCCCCGGGGCCGGCTGATAGTGCCACCCTGCCAGCGCGATGCTTCGGCGGTTGGCCCCCTTGCTCTTGCCGGGTTATCGCAAAGGAGGCTATTCTCACTAGGAACGCGCCCGAGCGATTCATCGGCCAAGTCGGAGCAAGGAGACATGAAGAGGCTAAAAGACATGAAGAGGCCAGAAGACACTGTCAAGCCCGAACCCCCGAGCCAGGCAACTGCGCTACACGAAGACATATACACAATTCCCAACCTTTTGACCCTCTCCAGGTTGGTTGCGGCGCCATTCATAGGGTATTTTGTCTTGCATGAGCAACATGCTTTGGCGCTTGGCTTGTTCGTCTACGCTGGCGTCAGCGACCTTGTGGATGGGTACGTTGCAAGGCGGTGGAACAAGAAGACGGTAGTGGGTTCCGTAATCGATCCCATGGCGGACAAAACGCTTATGACCATTCTTACTATTTGCTTGGCTGTCAAAGGCGCCCTTCCAGGTATGAATGATATTCTCCTGTTCCCGCCAGATTTCCTCTACCTGCCGACTTATCATCTTGAGGATGGAAAGGAAATACCAGGGGAAAGTTCGCGGCGGAGTGAGTACACATGGCTAATGTTGGGTTTATTTCGATGGTAGTCTGGCTGGCAACCATCATCCTCGGCCGAGACATAGGTCTCGGAATCGCCGCCATCTACTACCGCTGGATATCCCTCCCTGCTCCTAAAACATTCAGGCGCTACTGGGACTTTTCTTTACCTTCAGCCGAGGTGCGACCGACGACGGTGAGCAAGTACAATACGGCCCTACAGCTGGTTCTAGTGGGCCTGACGACGGCTGCACCCGTCCTGCCTTACGATTGTGCCCCGATCCTATCGCCTCTGCAGTGAGTGTCTGTCTGGAGCAACGAGTGCAAGAAATTCTGCTGACGGTTGTCGCAGGTACATAGTCGCTACGACGACCATCTGGAGCGGCGTAAGTTATCTATTTAGTAGGGACGCCGTGAAGATGCTCAACCGGCCGGGGAAATGAATGAAAGGGAAGTAGTCTTGGCATGTACGACACCAAATCCATTGGCACCTCTATTTCCTATATTACAAAGCGTGAGTTATCTCTCTACGTACCAAAACATAATCATTTCACCAAACTGCCAGTGGTTTTATTTGCCATTGCTAGCTTCCGCCTCCCTCTATGTGTGGGCTCCCCGCCGAACGTGACCGAGAAGCCTAAGGGCCCCTGAAGGAGTCATGCCCTCGATGCGCCGAGCTTGCGCTAGAGTTTCCGGTCGGGTCGTCTTCAGTATCTCCCGTTCGTGGGCCGAAAGGCCGACGACAGCATTGTAGTTGAGCTGGGCTGGAAGCCGAATGTTGCCATCGTGCTCGAACAGCCGCCGCTGCGACTTCTGCTTATCGATGTAGGGTGCAAAGACAGCCTCGAGTCTTACTCGTTCTTGTGTCCGAGCCGAGTAGTCTCTGAGCTGGGGGACCAGCTCGGAGAACTGTTCCAGGCGGACGTGTGGCAGCCGAAGCATGTCAAAGGCTGATCGCTTCTTGGAGTCGATTTTGATGCGGAATCCTTCCTTGGTCCACGCATTGGCGCTCAGCACCGTCTGCGACAGGGCTGACCGGAGATGGGCCACTTGAGCCCCTTCATCCGTAAATTGGCGCCAGCGGGCGTCTCCCACGATGCCGTACTCTCGACCTTTAGCTGTCAGTCGAACATCTGCATTGTCGGCCCGACAGCTCATCCTGTACTCGCTCCTGGCCGTGAACATGCGATACGGCTCCGATACGCCCTTGGTCACCAAGTCGTCAATCATGATGCCAATGTAGCCGTCGGACCGCGATAATATCATGGGCGGGAGCCCAAGTGCTGCCCGCCCAGCATTGGCGCCTGCCACGATCCCCTGGCCAGCCGCCTCTTCGTAACCCGTTGTGCCGTTGATCTGGCCTGCGAGATAAAGCCCATCGATGGCCTTCGTTTCGAGCGAGTATTTCAGACCGCGAGGGTCAACGTAATCGTATTCGACTCCGTAACCAGCTTGGAGCATAACAACAGCTTCTAGCCCATGAATAGTACGCAAGAGCTGCTCCTGCGCTTCGGCAGGAATGGTCATAGACAGGCCGCTCGGATATATGATGTCGTTATCGAACCCCTCCGGTTCAAGCCACACAATGTGCCGCGTCTTCTCTGGAAAGCGGATAACTTTGGACTCGAGGGATGGGCAGTACCGCGGTCCTTTGATAGACTCTCGGATGTGGACTGTCTTCTCTAGATTTTGGCGTACCACGTCGTGGCTTGCTTCGTTCGTGTGCGTTATGAAACATGGTAGCTGTTCACGGACTGCGACGGTGTCATTCATGTAGCTGAATGGTGTTGGCGGGTCGTCGCCCCGCTGCTCCTTGAGCTTGTCGAACCGAATGCTCCCTTTAGCAAGCCGCGGGGGGGTGCCTGTCTTGAGTCTGCCCAGCTTAAACCCGGCGACTTTAAGGGACTGGCTGAGACCATAAGTTGGCGCCTCACCTATTCGCCCAGCTGGGTATGTCTGTAGCCCAATATGAATCTCGCCTCCCAGAAAAGTGCCCGTTGTGATGACGACGGCTTTGGTGTGCACAGTCTCACCAGATTGTAGTCTCACAGCCGTGATCTTCTTTGCCCCACTTTCATCGGCTTCGCCGCCGGTAGAAAGTACGATATCATCGACGCTCCCAAGGAGGATAGATAGATTTGGATATTTCTCCAGCTCCTGTCGCATGTGTCGCTTGTAGAGGCCTCGGTCGATCTGCGCTCTAGGACCCTGTTTCCGTACGCATTAGTTTCCAACCACCCCTAGGCGTCCATGGCCGACGCGACTCAACACCTCCAAGTAGCTGCTTACCCAAACTGCCTGCGCTTTGCTGCGGTTGAGTATGGTAAACGTCACGCCCGCCTTGTCGATGACGCGGCCAGCCAGGCCATCTAATGCGTCCACCTCTCTTATCATCGTTCCCTTCCCGATGCCGCCGAAGCTAGGATTACAAGAGCACGTGCCGAGATTTTCGAGCGAGGGCGTAACAAGTACCGTTCGGGCGCCTGTCCGGGCAGATGCCGCGCATGCTTCGGCGCCGGCGTGGCCGCCCCCAATTACGACAACATCGAAACTGCCGGGGAGAAGCGGATTAGCAACGAAGCATTTGTGTTTTTGGCGCGTGCTGTCCGCACCTTTGATTTGCTTGCAGAGACGCGAAGGTCCTGCCAACATCGAATCGAGGCCGAAGGAGGATGGGACGAGCGTCATGGCATTGTCGTCCGAGGAGGTTACTTATCCTGCGCACGAGGGCCATCGCGTTGAATACAATAAAGGAGCCTCTGCTGGTCGCATCGTCATGGAACTCTTTTTGCACTGGTCGCTGGTCGAAATTCCTGATGGTGGCCGGGTGGGACCAGAAAAAAAGTTCAGAGTATTTGATTGCATAATAACCTAACTGGGTGCAGAGAGCGCGCCCCGCTATTGCAATTATCGAAATGCCCCTCTCCAGGGACGCCAGCCACTCTTTCTGGTTTCTGGTCCATCATACAATTGCTCTTGTTGACCCCTTCGTGTCTTTTCCGTGAAAGAGGCAGCTCACCCTCACCTTCTCCCAAGGTCTCTCCTGGAATCGGGCCAGGATGACACCGCCTCCTCCACGTCATCAAGGAATGTGGCCGAATTGTGTATTGTTGTTCCACCAAGGACAACCCGCACACCAGGTGAGATGGCGTTTATGCTGGCCGCCGTCTTCGCTTCTTCGTATGTGGCGCCGCCGATGATGAAGACGATGATGTCTTGGGGTTTATCCCTTGTTGAACCCCCACCTTCCACGAAGGGATACTGCTGCTCCTTCAGCCTACCCTTGATCAAGCTTTGAAGTGTACTCTCCAGCACAGGGGAGTGCTGTGTGTAGACATTTTCAACGCCCTTCAGACCCTTGAATCGGTCCCTTGCACCCGAGAATATCCCCGTGGACTCCAAAATGTCGGAGATGCCGCTTTGTGACTGGGGTTGGCTCAGCGACGATCGATAGGCCAGGACTTTTTTCACAAGTTGTGCTCGACGGGTGGAAACGTTTCCCGCGGCGACAAGCAGATCAGTCAACATGGCCAGCGCGTTCGACGGCGCCCGGTCGTACCGCAAGGCATACAACGCAACCAAGGAAACTTTGGCATCCCCAGTTACTTTGGGAGATTGAATCAGCTTCTGGATAGCCTTGTTTCTCTCATTAGTATCTGTCGTAACAGCGTTGGGGATAATATGAGTCCTGGCGGGTCTTACCTTTAGATCGGCACTGTGGTTGTCGTTGCAGGCTAAGCTTTGTTCCAGTTCGCTCACCTCGAGGAGGTTTTCTGCCCCAACGCGCCGGCTAAGCTCAGAGACGAGGGTAACGTGTTTGCTCACGTTTCCTGAGAGCTTGCGAAACTCGGGATATTCCTCAATGAATCGCTTCATGTCGGATATGGACTCTATGTTTGCGTTGTTCTTGGTCTTGGATTGGTATTGCTCTACGTACTCCTTGATGTTCCCGCCCAGGTCGCCGAAATTGAGAAACATGTTCTTCTTAAAAAAAGGGTCCTGATCTTGTGACAATACAATCTCCTTCAGCTCTGGTCGAATATCGGGTACGTCGCTCAGGTCAACACGTCCGTTATTGATGCCGAGCAAATGGTGCACCATGGCCTGGTATGTCCACTGTGTCAGGAGTGGCGTGATGGGGTCCTCTCTCCGATCCAGGATTAGTAGTATTGGTGGCGTGTCAACTTGTCGAAAGTCGAACAAGTGCTCCTCTTGCGTCATGTGGTAGCGCACCTCGGTGGCAAGCTTCTTCGCCAGTGCACTGCTCCTCGCGTACCGGATCAGAGCCTTCTTCTTGAGGGATAGAAGGATCGCAACAAGGCCCTCGGCGCTTCTCTGCAGCGCATCGGCATTCCACGTGTCCGGGCTTGATGCCCAGATATGACGGGGGGGGGATGCGTAGCCCAGCGAAAATAAGTCCGAGTTGACCACGATGTAGTCGGCGAAGTGCTCCTGTACCAGCTTCACCACCTCGTGATCGTCTGCCTCGGCAAGTCTCTCAAGCGATGACTTTTGTACCACGTTGGTAAAATAAAGGTGATATTCGCCATACCGAGGATCCCTCATCTCATCGATGAGGAGCTGGATTGAATCAGGCGACGGCCGTACCAGGCACAAACATCGTAAATGTCTCATTTTCTCTCGATTGGCGTTGCCTAGCCGGTCGATTAAATAGACTTCGTGGTTGAGAAGTGCCGACTGCGTCGTTGCCGTCGATACGATCGACACCGTCTCCTTGTCCAACAGGAGGATCTTCATCTTTGCCGAGGACGAAGTGCCAAGCCCATCTCCAGCTGTCACAATCTTTGACAGATAACCTGCCGTTGCCTGTGCCAAATCCATGGCGACGATGGGTGGGTAGGCGAATGAATCACTCTCGAGTTCAGGGCCAGTTTGGAGCGGCAAGGCGATCTGAGTCGGCAGTGCCACCGTGGACAGAAGGTTACTGAAAGCTCCCAATGGGATCAGTCACCGTCGCCCACTTATTGTTTCCAGGCATCAAAGCAGCCGCCCGCTTAATGCAATAACGCCCGGCTGAGCTTTGCCAACCGGCATTTTGAACCCCAAGGCTCAAACTTTCTCATATTCACACGTCGTACCCGTGTCATTGTTAAGCTACCATTTTGTGTCAATATACAAGAATCCCATTGGGATTCAGATATGCATCTAAGCTAGAGGCCTGGGTTCCTTACCTATTCACGGTGTGGTCTAGCTGTGCGAAAACGGTGCTGGTTGCACTGGCCCGTTGTAGTGGCCTCTAGGGAGTGGGGCAGTGCGCATTCCAAATTGCAGATTGCATCATTGCCGACGACGGTACGAATATCTGAACAAGCACACACCTTCGAATCAAACCCAGCCAGTTCTCGGACCTTTCCTGCCTCAGGTTGAACAAATTCGAATTCTACGCGGCTTGGCTTGTGCTTTGAATCGGGATTTTTAATACGGAATCTTACAACTTCATTACCCCGCGAATTTGAATCCAAGTTGTCGGGATGAAGGCTTATGTCTATGACAACGTCACGGCGAGTGTCCATGCACGCAGAACCCGTCAAGGGGTTCTCTCGGGCTAATGGCAACCAGGGTGACGGTCGGCTTCCTCATGATTCGGGCTACACGGTTGGACTTGACTACCTTACGAGGCTGGGCATCCACTACCATCAGTTCGACAACATGGATGGTGTGAACAGCCTTGCGGCCGAGAATGGGTACAAGAACCGAGACGAGGTTACGGTGTCCCCGGCGGCTATGGGTGCGGCCTACGAGGAGAAGATCCAAATGTTTTTCAACGAGCATCTTCACGAGGATGAGGAGATCCGCTACATCCGGGACGGCGTTGGATATTTTGACGTCCGCGGAAAGGATGATGAGTGGGTGCGCATTCGCGTGGAAAAGGGTGATCTCCTCATCCTTCCGCCAGGCATCTACCATCGATTCACCACTGACCTGGGCAATGTAAGACCGTAGCCCTGCTTCCACCAGACACCGGAGAGTGTGTGGTCACGAATGCCGCATCTAACTTATATGGTGCCTACCCAGTATATTTTAGCCACACGATTGTTCAAGGATGAACCGAAGTGGACCCCACTGAACAGGGCAGCGGAGCTGGGTGCCAACCCGCACAGGAAGGAATATGTTGACCGTTTCTTGAACTGAGCGGCCAAGATAGAGCCATGAATTTTTAATGAGATCACGTGCTTGGGTCAACCAGGAGAAGTGTGACTTTGGCTCGAGAGTTGGAGGTGACAATGGTCAAGTGCCGGCTGAGGGGTACGGTTGAGATCTGCGGAGTCCCGATTGGTAGCTGGCGCTGATTCGGCTGCTGAGAGCCTGGGGGACGAGGGTGGTTCCCCACATTGAAGTTTCGCCTCTCGTGAGACTACGTGCTCGTACAGGAAGAGTTCCAAAAATCGCCGTCTTTCAATATAAATCATCACCTTCCCCATAGTTGCGAATTGCCTCTCTCCCAGCCCATTCCCATCGGTCCACTGTCCATAGCCCATGCGTCGTTGAGTCCAAAGGACTATTGTTGTGATCTTGGTTGCGTCTGGGACTCTGGACCTATCATCCTTCAGCTGACTACATGGACGCCAGTAGTGATCCCGATTCCCTGCCGGCAACGGTGGACGTTGGTGCGAAAGCACCATGGCTTCAACTTCCAGCGAGCTGCGATCCGCCGCCGGGCCATGGTCCGTGGAAGCAGCTCGTGTGGATAGTGCGTAGTGCTCCCCTCACATGGTGGAAATATCCAAGGAGCTTTTCCACGGGAAGTCTGATGTGGCTAACAACGGGCCGGGCAGGTATTTGGGGGCACCGGACACATTGGGAGGTCTCTGGTCAAATGCGCCCTCTCTCATGGTGACTTGGTCACGTCAGTAGGAAGGGTGTTTGAGACGAGCCAGGATGAAATGACGAACCAGCCAGAAAATTGCCTCGGAACCCTCTGCGATGTCAGAGCGCGAGATTCAGTTTCTCGCGTAGTGCAACGCACCCTGGAGCACTTTGGCCGCATAGATGTCATAGCAAACTGCTCGGGATACGGCGTCATCGGTGCATGCGAAGATCAGGACGAGCACGAGATACGCAATCAATTCGAGACCAACTTTATGGGTGCCCTCCACATCATCCAGGAGAGCCTACCTTACTTCCGCCAACAGGGTGCAGGCCGATACTTAATTTTCAGCTCGACGTCAGGAGCACTTGGCGTTCCCGGTCTGGGTCCATACTGCGCGACCAAGTACGCAGTCGAAGGCCTGATCGAGGCCATGCTGTACGAGACGGACTCCTTTAACGTCAAGGCGACCTTGGTTGAGCCGGGCCTGGTGAGGAGAGACGAGCCTGACTCGCTGGCGAACCCGAATCCCCTCCCGACGTGGGGGCATTTTCTCATCAACCCAGCAAGCGACGGTTATGCTCAAGCCACATCGCCCGCACTCCATGCGAAACGAATGGTGCAGTGGCTTGGAGACAAGCAGCCGACAAGTGCTGTCAAATGTGCCGAACTTGTGTGGCAGTTGGCTCATTGCTCGTACCCTCCGCTGAGACTGCTCCTCGGCAGCTATGCCATTGAAAGTATCCGGGATCGCCTTCGTTCTGTCACCGAGGAACTAGAAGACTGGAAACACTTGAATTTCCCCGTAGCCCCGGAGGCTAGCGGCAGCGACAAGGATGAAAGGGAGACGTCGAAGCAGCCTGACCGGGATGAAGAAGGTGGCGAGTCGGGCCATGAGAGCCACGATCCGGTGCATTAGACTCTGTTCACACTTCACAGTCCAGCAACCAACTAAATAATAGTTAGCATTCATTTCATTCTAGGGGTTCCAATCTTGGCCGTAGTTGAAAATTGGAGGGGACGCAGGATTTGAAGCGAGCACCCCTTCACTGTGTGGAATTGAACGGATGATAGGGCAGTATCGAGATAATTATCCTAACGGGTCTGACCATCCCGGTGGCGTCCCGTCCAATGTTGTACCTTGCAGTCTGCCAAAAGGGTAAGGTGCACGCTAGACCCATCGATCGTCATCTGGACAGGCGATTGGCTCCGCTTCGACACGCGTTCACTCTCCGCAGTACTTTTCCCGAGTACGAAGGTGGTAGTAATCAAGTTCCACCCTTTTCGGCGCGGCAGCTATTTGACATCCCTGAAAAAGCTGGTCTCGTCAACTTTTCGCGACCCCTTTCCAGCTCGCTCGTTTTTCATCCCAGACGACTCTCATCGAGATCTCTCCGGACGACATTTTGACGACACGGAAAATCCAACCAATTTCGCGCAGTGCTGTTCAGTCTTTTCCCAAAGGTCAAATTCACCAGTTTTTCCACCTTTGTCGGTGGTTCTTCCGAGCCAGCGTCAGTGGTCAATCTCGCGCAAACACTTCCGATCGATCGCCCCTCCGTCGCGAAAATGTCGTCAGATAAGAAGAATGAAGACCTCGAGGCTCGCATGCCAGAACGCTTTGCCGATGAGAAGCAAGGCTTCCTGTCCAATCGGCCAAAAGGGCTTCAGTCCGGCGGCATGTCCTGGCCAGCGATCGAGAAAAGCCCTGGGGCGTCCATTCTCGCCTACTGCTTGTCGTCCATCAGCATGACGATAGTCAACAAGTATGTAGTTTCGGGCAATGCGTGGAACCTGCCACTGTTCTATCTTGCCGTCCAGGTAGGCACAAAACAACTATGCCCTCAACAGTGTAAATTTTGGGTGCCTTCTGACTGTCCTCTCAGGCTATTGTCTGTACTTCGGCCATCACGCTATGCAAATCCACTGGGCTCATCAAGGATTTAGCAAAATTCGACCCAGAGAAGGCGAAGAAATGTAGGCAGCCCAGTCGACCATTTTCGAAACACGCATCATGCTAACTAGGCACTGCAGGGTTTTTCGTCTCGGTCCTCCTTGTCGGCATGATGCACACGAGTCTCAAGGCGCTGCAGTACCTCTCGGTGCCGGTATACACAATCTTCAAGAACCTGACCATCATTGTCATTGCGTACGGCGAGGTACTCTGGTTCGGCGGCAGCGTCACCTCTCTAGCTCTTCTGTCGTTTGGATTCATGGTGCTGAGTTCGGTCGTGGCGGCGTGGGCAGACATCCAGAGCGCTTTGCACGGAAGTAG
>Ga0247774_1000095_pt1 | contig 40748 bp, 36 predicted proteins | sample UWRJL001104B6_FD_179933 | JGI IMG/M metagenome (GOLD analysis project Ga0247774, IMG submission 179933) | Plant litter microbial communities from Arlington Agricultural Research Station in Wisconsin, United States - UWRJ-L001-104B-6 | ecosystem: Environmental > Terrestrial > Plant litter >...
CCACGCTCGGCAAGCGCCTGGGCGATCGCCCTGCCGAGCCCGCCGGTAGCGCCGGTGAGGAGCGCTTTTCGGCCCGAAAGGTTCATCCCAGGGCGCAAGCTACCAGCCACAGCGTCGAACAGATCATCGATGGGTGCGAGAAGTTCGACCAAATATTTGCGTTTTATGAGCAAACCGCCGCGCGATCGTCTACACTGCCGCCGATCAGTAACCGAAACGCCTAATCCCTGGCGCAAAGAGCGTCTGGGGAGCGGGGGAACCACGTTTTCGGGGCTAACCCACTTGTCAAGTGGGGGCGCAGGCTCCTTTCGCGCCAGCCCGACAGCTAACCCCGCAGGCCGACGAAGGAGAATCGGTTTGCTTCACAACTTCAGGTTGAAGTTTGGGCTCGTACTTATCGTGGCCCTCTCCGCAACCGCTCTTCTCGCCCCGGGCAGCGCCTCCGCGCGTTGCACCACCGGTGGCATGTCGCCGGCCGAAATCGACGTCTGCACGCCGACCGCGAAAGCGAAGCTGCTCGACAACGGGATGCTGATCCCGCCGAAAAGCGCCCCGGCGCGGGTCAAGCTGGTGATCGCTGCCGCGAACAAGATCCGCAGCAAACCGTACGTCTGGGGCGGCGGCCACGCCCGCTGGTGGGACCGCGGCTACGACTGCTCCGGCGCCGTCAGCTTCGCCCTCCACGGCGGCAACTTCCTCGAAAGCCCCCTCCCCTCCGGCCCGATGGCCAAGTGGGGAGAAGAAGGCGAAGGCCGCTGGATCACCGTCTACGCCAACGGCGGCCACGCCTACGCCGTGATCGCCGGCTTCCGCTGGGACACCTCCGGCAACGGCAACGGCGAAACGGGCCCCCGCTGGCACGAGGACCTGCGCGACAACGTCGGCTTCGTCGCCCGCCACCCGGCCGGCTACTAGAAGCAGCCAGCTAAGGAGGGGTCGGGGTACCCCTGCTCGGCGCACTTCCGCCGAGAGAATCGCCTATTGGCTGACGCCTCAGGAGCTGGTGGCTCGGCTCCATGCTAAGTGCCGATCAGGGGTACCCCGACCCCTCCTCCGACAGCCCCAGGAGGACGGGTGGCGGGCAACGAAACCGCTAGCGCCCAGGACGCTCGTGCGGGGGCTAGCTCCCGAGGGACGAGAGGTGGCCGAAAAATCCTGTGGTTCCTTATGGACGGATAGCGTCTAAAAGGAACCACGACTTGGCAGCTCCCGAGGGACGGGAGCTTTAGCTGGAGGCTGAAGCCGCACCACCACCCGCCCTCGTTGGGAGGGAGCCGGTGGGGGTCGATCGGCACGCCGAACCGGCGGCGCTCGAGGCGTCAGCAGCAGTGCGCCCCTTCGGCGAGATGTGCCGAGCGACCCCCACCGGCTCCCTCCCCCACCACCAGCCCCCGTACTCCAGTGCGGCTAAGCCGGCGCGTCCACTTTGTTCTTGCAATCCGCACCTTCCCGGATAACTTCACACGTATAGACGCCGCAGCTCCTGACATCCGCCTCACCAACCTCACCAGGCACTACGGCGAGGTCGTGGCGGTCGACGGGATCGACCTGGAGATCGCGCGAGGGGAGTTCTTCACGATGCTCGGCCCCTCCGGCTCCGGCAAGACGACGACGCTGCGGATGATCGCCGGATTCGAGGAACCGAGCGGCGGCACGATCGAGCTGGCGGGCGAGGACGTCAGCGGGGTGCCGCCGTATGACCGGGCGGTCAACACCGTCTTCCAGGACTACGCCCTCTTCCCCCACATGAGCGTCGGCGACAACGTCGCCTACGGGCTCAAGGTCGCCGGCGTCGGCAAGTCCGAACGGGCCGAGCGCCGCGACGAGGCGCTGGAGATGGTCCGCCTCCCCGGCTACGCCGAGCGCCGCCCCGGCGAGCTCTCCGGCGGCCAGCGCCAGCGGGTGGCGCTGGCGCGGGCGATCGTCAACCGCCCCAAGGTGCTGCTCCTCGACGAGCCGCTCGGCGCCCTCGACCTGAAGCTGCGCGAGGAGATGCAGACCGAGCTGAAGACGATCCAGGGCGAGGTCGGGATCACCTTCGTCTACGTCACCCACGACCAGGACGAGGCGCTGACGATGAGCGACCGCATCGCCGTCTTCAAGGACGGCCGGATCGAGCAGGTGAGCCCGCCGCTCGAGCTCTACGAGCACCCGGCGAACGAGTTCGTCGCCGGCTTCGTCGGCATCTCCAACCTGATCGAGCGCGACGGCGAGCGGATGACGATCCGCCCCGAGAAGATCGAGCTGCTCGAGCCCGGCACCGCGAGCGACGGCCTCCACACCGAGAGCGGCCACGTCGTCGACATCGCCTACGCCGGCATGATCACCCGCTTCACGGTCCAGCTGGACACCGGGGAGAAGCTCCAGCTGGTCAGGCAAAACGTGGAGAGCGCGTCCTCGGGCGCGTTGCCAGAGCAGGGGAAGGAAGTCCTAGTCGGGTGGCGACCCGAGCACGCGGCCGCCGTCGGCGGGAAGTCAACCAAGGAGGAGGTAGCACCATGAGAAGGGATGGCAATCCTGCCCGCACGGCGTGGCTCGTCGTCGCCGGCTTGCTCATCTTCATGCTCGCGCTCGCAGGTTGCGGGGGCGGGGACGACGGCACGACCGCCGGTGGTTCCAGCGGCGAAGAACTGCAGAAGCTCGGCAAAGGAGAGGGCGAAGTAGCGCTGATCTCCTGGGCCGGCTACGTCGAACCGGAATGGACCAAACCGTTCGAACAGAAAACCGGCTGCAAGGTCAGGAACAAGGTCGCCGGCACCTCCGACGAAATGGTGCAGCTGATGCGCACCGGCGAATACGACAGCGTCTCGGCCTCCGGCAACGCCACCGCGCGCCTGGTCGAGGGCGGCGACGTCGCCCCGGTCAACGTCGACCTCGTCCCCAACTACAAAACGGTCTTCGCCGACCTCAAGGACCAGCCCTACAACACCTTCGACGGCGTCAACTACGGGATTCCGCACGGCCGCGGCGCCAACCTGCTGATGTGGAGCCCGGACGCGGTCAGCCCGGCGCCGAAATCCTGGGACGTCATCCTCGACCCGGCGAAAGCGTCGAAATACAAAGGCCAGATCAGCGCCTACGACGACCCGATCTACATCGCCGACGCGGCCGTCTACCTGAAGACCCACGAACCCGATCTGGAAATCGACAACCCCTACCAACTGAACGAAGAACAGTTCGACGCCGCGGTGGAACTGCTGGAAGAACAGCAGCCCAACGTCGGCGAATACTGGGCCGAAGCGGCGAAGCAGATCTCCGCCTTCACCAACGGGGACTCGACCGTCGGCACCACCTGGCAGTACCAGTACTTCGCGCTGCAGGAAGAAGGGGTCGACGTCGAAGCCAGCCCCGCCAGCCAGGGCTTCCTCCCGGAAGAGGGCGCGACCGGCTGGTCGGACACCTGGATGCTCGCCAAGAACGCCAAGCATCCGAACTGCGCGTACATGTGGATGGACTGGATCATCGAACCGAAAGTGAACGCGGAAGTCGCCGAATACTTCGGCGAGGCACCGGCGCAGGAACTCGCCTGCAACGAGACGGCGAACAAGAAATTCTGCTCCGAATACCACGCCGAAGACCCGGAATTCTGGGACCGCGTCTACTACTGGGAAACCCCGCTGGCCGACTGCGGCACCGGCGACGGCACCTGCATGGACTACAACCAATGGGTCCAAGCCTGGACGACGATCAAAGGCTGAGACCGGCGGTTCGTCCCCGTGTCATCTGAAGCAGCGCTAGAGAGGAGGTCGGTGGGCCACAGGCTCGCCGACCTCTTCCACGGCCGGCCCCGCCTGCAGGTGGGGGCGCTGCTGGCGGGCCCGATCGGGTGGCTGGTGATCGGCTACCTGGGCTCGTTGCTGATCCTCCTGATCACCGCCTTCTGGTCGGTCAACGCGCTCAGCGGTGAGGTCGAGAAGAACTTCACCGTCCAGAACTTCGAAACGCTGGTGAACGAGCCGGTCTACCGGGAGATCGCCTGGCGGACGGTGAAGATCGCGGCGCTGGTGACGATCACCGACGCCCTGATCGCCTTCCCGATCGCCTTCTACATGGCGAAGGTGGCGAGCCGGCGCGGCAAGGCGCTGCTGGTGATCGCGGTGCTGCTGCCGCTCTGGTCGAGCTACCTGGTCAAGGTCTACGCCTGGCGGACGCTGCTCTCCGCCGACGGGGTGATCAACTGGGCGCTGGAACCGATCGGGCTCAGCGGCCCCGGCTACGGCACCACCGCCGTCTGGCTGGTGATGAGCTACCTCTGGCTGCCGTACATGATCCTGCCTATCTACGCCGGGCTGGAGCGGATCCCGGACTCGCTGATCAGCGCCTCCGAGGATCTCGGCGCCTCCCCCTTCACCACCTTCCGGCGGGTGCTCCTGCCGCTCGCCTTCCCGGCCGTGGTCGCCGGCTCGATCTTCACCTTCTCGCTCACCCTCGGCGACTACATCACGCCGCGGCTGGTTTCCAACGACCAGTTCATCGGCACCGTGATCGCCAGCAACATCACCAACAACCAACCGTTCGCCGCCGCCCTGGCACTGGTGCCGATCGTGGTCATGATCGCCTACCTGCTGGTCGCCCGGAGGCTCGGCGCCTTCGAGCACGTCTGACCATGAGGCTCTCCAGGCGCGCACAGAACCTGCTCCGGCTCGCGGTCGGCCTCGGCCTCGCCTTCATCTACCTGCCGCTGGTCGTGATCGGGATCTACGCCTTCAACTCGAGCAAGGTCCTCGAGTGGCCGCCGCCCGGCTTCACCCTCGACTGGTTCACGAAGGCGTTTGAAAACGACGCCGCCAAGGAAGCCTTCCTCACCTCGATCAAAGCCGGGATCGCGGCGACCGCGATCGCGCTGGTGCTCGGCACCCTGGCCTCGATCGCCGTCGCCCGCCACCGCTTCTTCGGCCGCGAGACCGTCTCCTTCCTGGTGATCCTGCCGATCGCCCTGCCGGGGATCGTCACCGGCGTCGCCCTCAGCAACACCTTCACCCAGGTGCTGGGGATCCCGCTCAGCCTCTTCACCGTGATCGTCGGCCACGCGACCTTCTGCATCGTCGTCGTCTACAACAACGCGGTCGCCCGGCTGCGCCGCCTCTCCGGCTCCTTCGAGGAGGCCTCGGCCGACCTCGGCGCCCACACCTGGCAGACCTTCCGCTTCGTCACCCTGCCGGGGATGCGCAGCGCCCTGATCGCCGGCGGCCTGCTCGCCTTCGCCCTCTCCTTCGACGAGATCATCGTCACCAACTTCACGATCGGCGCCGGCGAACAGACCCTGCCGATCTGGATCTTCTCCAACCTCTTCCGCCCCCAGCAGCTCCCCGTCGTCAACGTCGTCGCCCTGCTGACGATCCTGATCTCGATCGTCCCCGTCTACCTCGCCCACCGCCTCGGCGGCGAAGACGTCGGCGCCCCCGGCCGCGGGCGCGGCGGCGGCGTCGAGACCGAGGCGACGGCCGTCCCCTAGGTCGGCGTTCGTCCTTTCCTAGGCATATGCCTAGGAAAGGACGAACGCGGTGTTGAGAAAGTGTCACGCCTGCCGATAGTCGGAGGGTGGGGTTCGAGCTCACCATCTTCGTCATCGCCCTCCTGATCGCGCCGCCGCTCGTCTACGGGCAGCTGCAGGGAGCGCGGGACCCCGAGTGGGAAAGGCGCTGGGAAGCGCTTCCGCAGCTCCAGCGCGATCGCATCGCCGCCGCGGTTCGCAACGGCGGGGGGCTTGAAGACCCCGAAGAGTCCGAACTCGCCGTCGGCTACGCCCGCGAGCAGCGGAAGCTGGCGACGGCACTGTCGCACCCGGGCGCGCTCCACCTCGTGCTCGGATCGGTGCTGCTGCTCGAGGCGCTCTTCGGCAGCCCGCTGACCGTCTTCAGCCTCACCTTCCTGCTCCTCGCGTTCCTGATCTGGGTCGCCTACCGAGACCGAGTGACCAGACGCAACCTCGCTCGCACCGAAAGCTCGGCGTTCGTCCTCGGGGCCGATATTCCGGTCCAAGGACGAACGCCGATAGATCTTTAGCTGCTCAGGACGTAGAGCGGGGTCGGTTCGGTGACGGTCAGCGACGCGGTCATCGAGCCGGGGTTCGCGCAGAGGAACCCACCGGAGATCAGCGGCACTTTCGCGCTGATGCCGATCGTCGGGCTCGTGCCCCCGTTGAGGGTGATGCCGGAGCTGATTTTGCCGCCGTAGACGCAGTCGACGCCGAGGGCGCTCCCTGTCACTTCCATCCCTTCAGCTGTGAAGGTTCCGTTCGTTTTGCTGGTCCAGTGGATTTCGCCGGTCCCGGTTTTGAGGACTTTGAATTCGGCGTTGCAGCCGCCGAAGCTCAGCGTTTTTGTCACGCCTTTGACTGTTTCGGTGGCGCTACCGCTGGTGGTCATTTCGACCGAGCCGCTGCCTTCGGTGCATTCGATCGTCATGAACCCCGCTTTGAAGACGGCGGTGGTCCCCGGCGTCAGCACCGCGTTGAACACAGTCCCTTTCAGGTAGGGCGATCCGCACGGGCTCGTTTTCGTTTTGCAGATCACCGTCGCCGAAGCCGTCCCGGCTCCGATGACGACGAGCACAGCGGCCATCGCCGCAGCAATAGCCAGTCCCTTCAGGTAATTCATCTCTGCCTCCCGTCTGGAGCGCTGACTGGCAAGCGCTCGATTACTTTAGAAGGCTTGAGCTTATTAAAGGGGGATGTTGCCGTGCTTGCGCTTCGGCTGCTCGACCCGCTTGCTCTGCAGCATCCGCAGCGCCCGGATCAGCTTCGGCCGCGTCTGGCGTGGCTCGATCACGTCGTCGATGTAGCCGCGCTCCGCCGCCGAGTAGGGGTTGGCGAAGTGGGCTTTGTAGTCGTCGATCAGTTTCTGGCGCCGCTCGTCCGGCGTCGGCGAGCTGGCGATGTCCTTGCGGTAGATGATGTTGACGGCGCCCTCGGGACCCATCACCGCAACCTCAGCCGTCGGCCAGGCGACGTTGTAGTCGGCCAGCATGTGCTTGGAATTCATCACGTCGTAGGCGCCGCCGTAGGCCTTGCGGGTGACGACGGTGAGCTTCGGCACCGTCGCCTCGGTGAAGGCGTAGAGGAGCTTGGCGCCGTGGCGGATGATCCCGTTCCACTCCTGGTCGGTGCCGGGGAGGAAGCCGGGAACATCGGTGAAGGTGAGGATCGGGATGTTGTAGCAATCGCAGGTGCGCACGAAGCGGGCCGCCTTCTCGGAGGCCTCGATGTCGAGCACGCCGGCGAGGAAGGCGGGTTGGTTGCCGACGACGCCGATCGGATAGCCGTCGAGGCGGGAGAAACCGCAGACCATGTTTTTGGCGAAGTGCTCGTGGACCTCGAAAAACTCTTCGTCGTCGACGACGCGGGCGATCACGTCGCGCATGTCGTAGGGCTTCTGGGGGTCGTCGGGGACGAGCGTGTCGAGCTCGTCGTCTTCGCGCTCGGGGTCGTCGCTGGGCTCGAACCGCGGCGGCGCCTCGAGGTTGTTCGAGGGCAGGAAGCTCATCAGGTAGCGAACGTCCTCGAGGCAGCTCTCCTCGTCCTCGGAGGCGAAGTGGGCGACGCCGGACTTCGAGTTGTGGCTCATCGCGCCGCCGAGCTCCTCGAACTCGACTTCCTCGCCGGTCACGGTTTTGATCACTTCCGGGCCGGTGATGAACATGTGCGAGGTCTCTTTGACCATGAAGATGAAGTCGGTCATCGCCGGCGAGTAGACGGCGCCGCCGGCGCAGGGGCCCATGATCAAGCTGATCTGCGGGATCACGCCGGAGCATTTGACGTTGCGGACGAAGACGTCGCCGTAGGCGCCGAGCGAGACGACCCCCTCCTGGATCCGCGCCCCGCCGGAGTCGTTGATCCCGATCACCGGCGCCCCGACCTGGGCGGCCAGGTCCATCACCTTGCACATCTTCTCCGCCATCACCTCGCCGAGGCTGCCGCCGAAGACGGTGAAGTCCTGCGAGAAGACGAAGACAGTGCGGCCGTCGATCGTCCCGTGCCCGGTGACGACGGCGTCGCCCCAGGGCCGGTTCTTCTGCATGTCGAAGTCGTAAGTGCGGTGGCGGACGAAGGTGTCGAGCTCCTCGAAGGAGCCGGGATCGAGCAGCTTCTCGATCCGCTCGCGCGCGGTCATCTTCCCCTTCGCGTGCTGCTTCTCCACCGCCGCCTCGGAGGCGGAGTGGATCGCCGCCTCGCGCAGTTCGCGCAGATAGGAGAGCTTCTCCTCGTGGGTTTCGGGGTTTCTCTCACGCATGGCTTTCGCGCCCACCTCGGGGGAGTTAGGGAAGGGGCCGCGGCATTCTATTTACGCCGGGTGCGCGGCGTCCCCCGGCCCCAAGCAGACGAAGGGCCCGCCGGAGCGGGCCCTTCTATTCCACGATGCGAGGTGAATCCTAGAGTTCCGCGCACACGACGAACGCCTCGACCGACCAATTCCCGCCGGGGACGTTGTCGACATCCCGGGCGAAGGCCTGCCACCCGGTCCGGGTCGAGCCGGACGACGACGGATTGGAGCCGGTGACGGCGACGTCCTGCAGGCTGCCGTTGACCCGCGCCCCGCCGCCGATTGCCTGCTTCCCAGCCGGACAGAGCGCTTCGGCCGACTTGGCAACTTCGCTGTTGGAGGCGCTTTCGCTGTTGACGTAGGTGACGTTCCTCACCAGCTGCGCGTAGAACGAGGCGGAGAGCTTGGCGGCGACGATCGATTCCTTCGCGATCTTGTCGGTCGTCACCGCTTCGGTTGCGATCGTCCGCGGGCTGACGGCCTTCTTGGCGATCTTCTTGCCGGTGACCGCGCCGGTGGCGATCTTCTCGTTGGTCACCTGGCCGGCGCCGAGGTCAAGCGCGTTGACGCCGCCGTTTTTGATTTTCCCGGAGGTGACGGCCTGCGTCTTGATTTTCGCGTTGGTCACCGCCTGCGGGGCGATGTTGACCGCCTTCACCTGGCCGGCACTGAGCTTCGCCGCTGCGAAAGCGGTGCCGCCAAGGGCGACGAAGAGGGCGATGCAGGACAAGACGTTGGCCACCGAGAGGTGCCGCTTCAACTTGCTCACTGGTTTGGACTCGCTTTCCGGGCCGACCCCAGCCGGCCGCTTGTGGATGGGTTTCAAGCTCGTAAATCGCTCAGCTGAACGGCCGCCGCTGCGGCTCCGCCAGGCGGTCGATAAAGGCTTCGAGGTCAGCCTCGACCAGGCCCGTCTCCTCGGACGCGCGGACCTCGACCCGGGTGCCGAACCCCTTCTCGGCCATCCGCACCTCCAAGCCCTCGACCCCCTCGATCAGCTCGGCCAGCTCGGGCTCGGACTTCATCAGCGTCCTGGAAACCTCGATCATCGGCACCCGCTTCAACCAGCTCAGCCAGGTTCCTCCCCTCCCCGCAGCCTGGGATGAAACGTTCAGACGCCCAGCCCCTCCGGAGATGGATCGAGACGGGAAGTGTCCTGGCCAAACTCAGCGTTCGCTGAAATTTGCCTCCTATAGCGGCCCAAAATCAGCGCTCGCTGAATTCGGACTCCCGCGCGAGTTGAGATCCCTGAAATTCCGGGGTGGTCGGCGGGCGGAGACGTGCGACTGAGGGCGGCTGTGGGCAAGCAGATCAAGGACGCAGGGAGCCCGAATAGCAGCGCTATTTGGGCGACCGAGGACGCCGAGATGCGCCGTCCACAGACGTCCTCAGGCGTGCGGATCCAACCGCCGACCACCCCTTAGAAGAAGGCGCCGCCCTTGTATTCGCCGAAGACCTCGCGCATGGCGCCGCAGACCTCGCCGATCGAGGCTTCGGCTTTGAGCGCGGCGCGGATCGGATGGAGCAGGTTGCCGTCGCCGCGGGCGACGTCGCGCAGGGCCTCGAGCTTGGCCTCGACCTCGGCCTGGTCGCGGTTCTCCTTGAAGGCTTTGAGGCGCGCCAGCTGGCGCTGCTCGGCCTCCGGGTCGACCTTGAGGATGTCGACGTCGTCGACCTGGTCGGTGACGAATTTGTTCACGCCGACGATGATGTCCTGGCCGCTCTTGTAGCGCTCGTGGTAGCTCAGCGCCGACTCCTCGATCTCGCGCTGCATGAACTCCAGCGCTTCGACCGAGCCGCCGAGCTCTTCGACCTTCTCCATCAGCTCCCAGGAGCGGTCTTCGATCTCGTCGGTCAGCGACTCGACGAAGTAGGAGCCGGCGAAGGGGTCGACGGTGTCGGCGGCGCCGGACTCATACGCGATCACCTGCTGGGTCCGCAGGGCGATCCGGGCCGAGCGCTCGGTCGGCAGCGCCAGCGCCTCGTCGAAGCCGTTGGTGTGCAGCGACTGCGTGCCGCCGCAGACCGCCGCAAACCCCTGCAGGGCGACGCGGATGATGTTCACCTCCGGCTGCTGCGCCTGCAGGGTGACGCCGCCGGTCTGGGTGTGGAAGCGGATTTTCTGCGAGCTCGGGTTCTCCGCCCCGAAGCGCTCGCCGACGATCTTCGCCCACATCCGCCGCACCGCCCGGAACTTGGCGATCTCCTGGAAGACGTTGTTGTGGCCGTTGAAGAAGAAGGCCAGCCGCGGCGCGAACTCGTCGATCTTCAGCCCCCGCTCCAGCGCCGCTTCGACGTAGGCGATCGCGTTGGAGAGGGTGAAGGCGACCTCCTGGACAGCCGAGCAGCCCTTCTCGCGGATGTGGTAGCCGGAGATCGAGATCGTGTTCCATTTCGGCACGTTCTCGCGGCAGTACTCGAAGATGTCGGTGGTCAGCCGCATCGTCGGCTCCGGCGGGTAGATGTAGTTGCCGCGGGCCATGTACTCCTTCAGCACGTCGTTCTGGACGGTGCCGCGGAGCTTCTCGGAGGACACCCCCTGCTCCTCGCCGACCAGCTCGTAGAGCAGCAGCAGGATCGCCGCCGGGGCGTTGATCGTCATCGAGGTGGAGACGCCGTCGAGCGGGATCTGGTCGAAGCAGATCCGCATGTCCTCGATCGTGTCGATCGGGACGCCGGTGCGGCCGACCTCGCCGTGGCAGAGCGGGTCATCGGAGTCGCGGCCGAGCTGGGTCGGCAGGTCGAAGGCCATCGAGAGCCCGGTCGAGCCGTGCTCGATCAGGTAGCGGTAGCGCTCGTTGGTGTCCTCCGGCGAGGCGAAGCCGGCGTACTGGCGCATCGTCCAGAGCCGGTCCCGGTACATCCCCTCGTGGATGCCGCGGGTGAACGGCGGCGCGCCCGGCTCGCCGAGCCGCTCCTCGAGGCCGGGGGCGACGTCCTCCTCGTCGTAGAGGGGCTTGATCTCGATCCCGGAGTCGGTGAAGACCCGCTCGTCGTCGGGCCCGACCAGCGGCGCGATCGTGCGATGCGCCTCCTGGGCGCCGGATCCATCGGCAGCAGCCATCTCCCGGGAGGATATTGAGACGCGGCCGCCGCCGACCGCCGACAGCGGGACGGACACCGCTTCTTTTCCGCCTGCCGGTGTTATCAGGGGCGTCCAAAACCGACAGGGGAGGCTGAGTAGATGGCACGGGAGTGGCGAGCGACGGTGGCGCTGGCGCTGGTGGCGGCGCTGGCACTGGTGGGAGCGATCGAGGCGCAGCACGCCTCAGCCGAAGGCATCGCCTCCGGCACCACCCGCGTCGAGCTCTACGGCAACGTCTTCCGGGCGCTGAAGAAAGAGGGCGTGCGGGTGACCAAGATCGGGCCGGGAAGCGTCAAGGACCGGGTCATCAAGCTCCCCGTCACCGGTGGAGCGCTCGACGTCGCCACCGCCAACGGCTGGATCGACAGCGGCGGCGGCTTCCGCTTCCAAGTGGGCAAGCGGAGCGTGAAGCTGAAGCAGGTGACGCTCGACACCTCGAAGGGAGCCCTGCGGGCGACCCTCGCCGGCCAGCGGATGGAGCTCGCCGAGGTGGAGGGCTACGAGTTCTCCAGGCTCCTGTGGGGAGACGCGATCCGGGTCCCGCCCCTGCGGTTGAAGCAGCGGGTGAGCAACCTCCTCAACCGCAAGCTCGGCCTCGACGTCTTCCGCCCGAACCAGCGCTTCGCCCTGGTCTCCAGCAGCCTGCAGCCGACCGAAGTCCAGATCGCCGGCGGCAGCTTCCAGCTCGACTTCGACGCCGCCACCGTCGCCAAGGTCAGGAGCCTCGGGGTCGAGCTGCTGCCGCTCGAATCCAGCAGCAGCGGGTCCGAGCCGCCGGTCTTCAGCGGTTCTCTGATCCATGGCCGGATCGACCCGACGATGGCGCGCACCTGGGGCAACGCCGAAGGCGGGTTCAGGATCACCGATCCCGAAGCGCCCAGCCCCAGCGTCGACTGGTGGAACCTCGGCTTCTCCTTCGAAACCGGCAAGCTGCTCTCGATGGGCCTCGCCCACAGCGAAGCCGGGCAGGTGGTGCCGCCGGCGCCCGGCCCGCTCGCGGCCGTGGACCTGAGCGGGGCGACCGTGACCGTGGACGCTCCGAACCGGACCGTGACCGTGACCAACGCGGGGGCGACGCTGGAAGCGGGCGTGGCCGACTACGTCAACGAGACCTTCGCCAAACCGAAAGGCAAAGCGGCGGTGCTGAGCGGGGGCGATCCGCTCGGAACCTTCTCGATGACGATGCAGGGACGCTGAGCGGCGGCTGAAGCCGCTCAGTCGCCGGCGCCGACCAGGCGGTCGACCCCGGCCTGATCGATCGTCCGGCGCAGTCCCTCGGCCAGCTCGATCGCCGGTTCCCAGCCGAGCAGGTCGCGGGCGCGGCCGATGTCCGGCTGGCGCTGCTGCGGGTCGTCGGTGGGCAGCGGCTCGTAGACGATCTCCGAGCGCGAATCGGTCACCTCGATCACCGCCTTCGCCAGTTCCAGCAGCGTGAACTCGTTCGGGTTGCCGACGTTGACCGGCATGTGGATGTCGGACTCGGCGAGGCGGACGATGCCGTCGATCAGGTCGTCGACGTAGCAGAAGCTGCGGGTCTGGCTGCCGTCGCCGAAGACGGTGATCGGCCGGTCCTGCAGCGCCTGGCGCAGGAAGGTCGGGATCGCCCGCCCGTCGTGCGCCCGCATCCGCGGACCGTAGGTGTTGAAGATGCGGACGATCGCCGTGTCGAGGCCCTGCTGGCGGTGGTAGGCCATCGTCAGCGCCTCGGCGTAGCGCTTCGCCTCGTCGTAGACGCCGCGCGGGCCGATCGGGTTGACGTGCCCCCAGTAGTCCTCTTTCTGCGGGTGGACCTGGGGGTCGCCGTAGACCTCGCTGGTCGAGGCGATCAGGAAGCGGGCGCGCTTGAACTTGGCGACGCCCAGCATGTGGTGGGTCCCGTGGGAGCCGACCTTGAGCGTGTGCAGCGGCAGCCGCAGGTAGTCGATCGGGCTCGCCGGCGAGGCGAGGTGGTAGACGAAGTCGACGTCCTCGGGGATGTCGACCTTCTCGGTGATGTCGATGTTGCGGAAGTCGAAGGCCTCGTCGCGGATGTGGGCGATGTTTTCCAACGACCCCGTCTCGAGGTTGTCGATGCAGATCACCCGGTGCCCGTCCCCGAGCAGGCGCTCGCAGAGGTGGGACCCGAGGAAGCCGGCGCCGCCGGTGACTACGCAGGTGCTCATTCGCCGATCCTAGCGAGCGGCGCAGGCTGGACGTTCTTCCGGACACCGGCGCAATTTCCGCACTTTTGGATTGAGAAATCCGTCCAACAGGGGGGAGAGGCGCGCCCCGCTCGCACTTAGCACTGCAAGTGTCCGATGCAGAGAACTGAAGCGGCAGGGGGAAACTGAGCGGTGGAGAGCATCAGCGCTGAACGGGGTGGATCGCGGCTGGGCCCGGACGACGAGGCCACCCGCAAACGGGTGGCAGCGGAGACCTACGCGCGCAACGAGGCAACTCTGCGCCGGACCGCCCAGCGCTACTCGCTCTGCGTCGACGACGCCGACGACGCCCTGCAGCGGGGGCTGGAGATCCTCCTCCGCAAAGCGCCGAGCGACGACCCGCGCGAGCTGATCAAGTGGATGCAGACCGTCGTCAAGCACGAGGCGCTGGCGATCCGCCGCGAGCGCGAGCGCGTCCTCGCCGAAACCGAGCCCGACGAGTGGATCGCCCTCCTCCCCGCGACCTCTGACGGACCCCCGGAGAGGGCCGAGCGTCGCGAGGCGGTCGCCCGCAGCCGCGAGGCGCTGCAGGCGCTGAAACCGCACGAGCTGCGCGCCCTCACCCTGCTCGCCGCGGGCTACTCCTACCTCGAGATCGGCGAGATCACCGGCTACAGCCAGACGAAAGTCAACCGTTGCCTGACCGAGGGCCGGGAGCGGTTCCGCCGACTGATCGTCCGCAGCGAAGACGGTCGCCGCTGCGCCGAGCTGCGGCCCCTGCTCTCCGCCTTCTGCGACGGCGAGGCCAAGCCCGAGGAGGTCGCGCAACTCCGCGAGCACCTGCGGGCGTGCCCTAACTGCCGCGCCACCCTGCGCGCCTACCGGGCGGCCCCCGCGGCCGCCGCGGCGCTGGCGCCGACCCTCCCACTCGCCCGCTCGCTGTGGGACCGGGTCCACGACGCGCTCACGGGGCTTGCCCACCGCGCCGGCGGCGGCGATCCCGTGGCGCAGTTCGCCGGCGGCGGTGCCGGGACCACCGCCATCGCCAAGGTGGCGGCGATCTGCGTCGCCACCGCCGCGGGCGCGACCGCCTGCGTCGCCACCGGGCTCGTCCCGGCGCCGCTGGACCTCTCGCCGCAGGCCCGGCAGCCTCAGGTCGAACGCCGGCTGACGGAAGCCCCGGCGCCGGAAGCCACCCAGCCGAAGGTCGAGTACGCACCGGCACCCTCGCCCAAGCCAAAGCCGGAGCGCCATCCGCAGCCGGACCCAACCCCCGACCCGCCAGCCGAACAGCAGCCCCCGGAAGCAAGCGAACCGGTCGCCACCGAATACGTCCCGCCGCCCGAACCGGAACCGGTCGCGGAACCCGCCCCGACCGCGAGCTCCGGTGGCGGCAGCCCGGCAGGGGAGTTCGGGCCGTGAGCCGGCGCTGGCCGCAATCGCTCGCGGCGCTGCTTGCGACCCTCGCCGCTCTCGGCCCCGGCAGCTCGCCCGCCTCGGCGGGCGAGCTGCGAGCTGTGGAAGAAGGCGCCTGGCACGCCGAGCGGGACTTCGAGCTCGAATGGCAGCCGCTGCCCCCGCCCGGCCAGCCGCGGGAAGCGGTCCTCCGCCTCTACGACCCGCAGGGGAACCTGCTGCGAACGCTCTCCCGGCCGCTCGGCGACCTGCTCGACCCGTTCAAGGTCCCGCCGCAGCCCGGCGCCTACAGCCTGGAAGGGTGGCTTCAGGACGAGGCCGGCGGACAGGGGCCGCACGCGACCGCGACGCTGCGCTTCGACGACACCGCTCCCCCGCCCCCGGCGCTGCGGCCTCCCGCGGGCTGGGTCCTGGGGGTGGAGCCCGCCGGGCTGGAGATCGAAGCTGCTTCGACCCCACCGCCGCTCGCCGGCGTCCGCGGCTACGCGGTCTCGGTCGACCGCGGCTCTGGCAGCTCGCCCTGCGCCAGCCCCAGCCGCTGCGGCGCCGGGGAGATCGACCTCACGGGGGCGAGCGGCTCGGTCTCGCTTGGCACGCTGCCCGAGGGCGTCAACTTCGTGCGGGCGGTAGCGGTCTCGGGGGCGGGCGTCGCCTCCGCGGTGGAGACCGCCGAGGTGCGGGTCGACGGCAGCGCGCCGCTGGTCTCGCTGCACGGCGTGCCGGCGGCGTGGAGCGACGGCCCGGTGAAGCTGACCGCGCTGGCGACGGACCCGCTCTCGGGGATGGCGGCGGCGGGTTACCTCGGGCCCCTGACGGCGATCGCGGTCGACGGCGCCCCGGCGCGCCGCGCCCTCGGCGACACCGTGACGACCTCGGTCTCCGGCAGCGGCATCCACGAGATCGAGTACTTCGCCCGCGACGCTGCCGGCAACGTCGCCGACGGCCGCGCCGGCAGACCGCAGCCGGCTAAGGCGACGGTCCGGATCGACGAAGATCCCCCGGCGGTCGCCTTCGCCGGCGCCCAGGACCCGGCCGAGCCGGAGCGGCTCGAAGCGCTCGTCGCCGACTCCCTCTCCGGGCCGAGCCCGGACCGCGGTTGGATCGGCGTTCGCCCCGCCGGGACTTACGGTCGCTTCGAGCAGTTGCCGACGCAGGTAGCGGAGAGTCGGCTGGTCGCGCGCTGGGACTCCGACTCCTACCCGCCGGGGAGCTACGAGTTCCTCGCCACCGGCTTCGACGCCGCCGGCAACGCGGGCGGCGGGACCAACCGCACGAGCGGGACCAAGATGGTCCTCGCCAACCCGCTGAAGACGCCGGTGCAGCTGGCCGCCAGGCTCTCCCACCGTCGCCTCGCCGGCCGCCTGCGGCAGCCGGGCGCCGGCCCGATCGCCGGGCGAGAGATCGCCGTGACCGAGACCTTCGCGCCGGGCGCGAGGCCCTCGCGGCGGACCAGCTTCGTCCGCACCCGCGCCGACGGCAGCTTCCAGGTCCGGCTCGCGCCGGGCCCCAGCCGCGAGGTGGTCGCGGCCTTCGCCGGCACCCGTACCCTCACCCGCGCCGCCAGCGAGAGCGCGCGGCTCGAGGTCCCGACCAAGATCGGACTGCGCGCTTCCGCGGCGTCCGCCCGGGTCGGCGGGGCGCCGGTCGTCTTCCGCGGCAAGGTCGGCGCGGCGGGTACGGAGCCCGCGGCCCTCGCCGGCTTGCCGGTCGAGCTGCAGTTCCGCTTCCGCAGCGGCAGGTGGAGCGAGTTCCGCACGGTCGAAGCCGACCGCCGCGGCCGTTTCCGCTACGCCTACCGCTTCAGCGACGACGACAGCCGCGGCGTCAGCTTCCAGTTCCGCGCCCACGTGAAAGGCCGCGAGGGCTGGCCCTTCGAGCCAGGCGCCTCGCGGCCTGTACTGATCACCGGCCGCTAGGCCGGTTGCGGAATTCGCTTACCGCAGGGCGGTGAGCTGGCTGCTGACGGTCTCGACGACGCCCTGGGCGCGGGAGGCCTGCTCCTCGATCGCCTTGCGGACGCGCTGCTCGACCTCGTTGCGGTTGCGCTTGATCGTGGTCTCGACGTTGCGCTGGCGCTTGCGAGCTTCGCGCTCGACCTGGTTGCGGGCCTTGCGGGCCTCGGTGATCGCCTTGCGACGGGCGGTCGAGCCGCGGCGCTCGGTCCGTTTCAGCGATTTGCGCAGCGAGCTGCGGTAGCCCTTGATCTGCCGCTGGGCCTTGCTGCGGTCGGTCCAGGGATCGACCAGCTCGGAGACCCGGTCGCCGACGGCGAGGACGGCGCCGACGGGGAAATCGACGGCGGTCTCGACGACGGTCTGGACCTGGTTCTTCTCGGCGGCAGCGGTCTTGGTCGCGGCGCGTTTCGCAGTTTTCGCAGTTTTCGCTGCCGATTTTTTCGCTTCGGTGGTGGCGCGTTTGGCCTGCGTTTTCGATTTGCTGCCGTTGGATTTGCTCTCAGCCATGGAAAGGAAACACCTCTTCGAATTGGAGTTGGGGGCTTGGGGAGTGCCCGAGTGTAGCGAACGTAAGTTCGTAGGAACAGATGTTTGTAAACCGCCGCGCCGCTGGGGTTACAGAGCCGTTACGCGGCTTTGGCGAGCTGCGCCGCGCGGACCGTCGACAGGCCGGTCTCGCCATTGGCGGCAGCCATCGGGTAGCGCGCCTCGAGGTCGAGCGGCGCCTCGGAGAGCTCGCCGCCGCCGAAGGCGACCGCGCCGCCGGCCTCGCGCACGATCAGCTGCGCCGCCGCCGCGTCGACCGAGCGGCAGGAGCGGAGGCTGAGCATCGCGTCGAAGCGCCCGGCGCCGACGTAGGCGGCGGAGATCGCGATCGCCCCCACCACCCGCAGGCGGAAGACCCTGCCGGCGAGGGCTTCGAGGGCCGGCAGCGCCCACTCCGGCTCCGCCGACTCGACGCCGACGACCTCGAGCCGCTCGGCCTCGGCCGAGACCCGCGCCGGCGAGCCGTTCAGCTGCGCGCCGGCGCCACGAGTGGCGAGGAACTCCTCGTCGGCGCCGAAGTCGTGGACGAAGCCGAACTCGACGTCGGCCATCGAGGGGCCGGAGGAGACAGCGATCGAGACCGCGAAGGAGGGGATCGTCCGGCGCGCGTTGAGCGAGCCGTCGATCGGGTCGATCACCACCCGCGCGTCCCCGCCGGAGCCGAAGGAGACTTCCCCCCGCTCCTCGGAGACGGCGACGAAGGAGGCGCCCGCGGCGGCGAGGCGGTCGAGCTCGGCGAAGACGACGTCCTCGCAGCGGCGGTCGATCACCAGGGTGCGGTCGCCGCCCTCGCCGACGCCCTCGTAGACCGTGCGCTCCTCGCTGGTCCGGGCCTGCTCGAAGATCGGGCGCTGGGCGGCGACGATGCGGCGGCAGATCGCCGGCCAGTCCGCTGAGAGGACGTCCATCGACCGCATGCTACGGAGCGCTAGTTTTGGACGATGGCCGAGGACCACCCCACCCTCGCGAACGCCGCCGACGAGCGGGAGCGCGCGCTCACCCACCGAGAGGGACCGCTGCTGGTCGTCGGCGCCCCCGGCACCGGCAAGAGCGAGCTGCTCGCCCGCCGCCTCGTCTACCTGGTGAACCAGGGGGAGCGGCCGGAGAGCGTGCTGACGATCGCCTCGCGCCAGGCCACCGCGGCGCGCCTGCGCGAGCGCTGCGAGGCGCTGCTGGAGGGGTCGTTCGAGGAGCTCTGGGTCGGCAGCTGGGACGCGATCGCCGAGCGCCTCCTCCGCGAGCACTCCGACGAGGCCGGGCTGGAACCGTTCTTCGACGTGCTCAGTCGCGGCGAGCGGCTGGCGATGCTGCTCGACCGGCTCGACCGGCTGCCGCTGCGCCGGCACGAGATCCGCGGCAACCCGGCGGGGCTGCTGGCGCGGCTGCTGGCGCGGATCGACCGCCTGAAGGCGGAACGGGTCGGGCCGACGACCCTCTCGGAACGGGTGCGGGAAGCGCAGCCCAGCGACGAGGCCGGGCGCGAGGCACAGCGTCGCGAGCTCGAGTTCGCCGAGCTCTACACCACCCACGACCGGATCGTCTCCGAGTCCGGCAGCCTCGATCGCGGCGACGTCTTCCTCGCCCTCGACTGCCTGCTGGTCGAGCGGCCGGACGTGCGGCGGCGGATCGGCGAGCGCTTCCGCCACCTGATGGTCGACGAGCTCGAGGAGGCGAGCGCCGCTCAGCGCGCAGTGCTGGAGTCGCTCGCCGCCGCCAACCGCAACCAGGTCTTCGCGCTCGAGGCCGGCGCCGCCGAGGAGTGGTTCGCGGGGGTGCATCCCGGCGGCGAGCGGATCGTCCTCGAGGAGCGGTTCCGCGAGCCGCGGCTGAGCTTCTGGCGCTGTGCCAACGAGCGGGCGCAGGCGCAGGCGGTGGCGCGCGCGGTCGAGCACCTGGCCGCAGCCGGGACCGCCGCCGAGGAGATCTGCGTCCTCGTCGCCGACCCCGCCAAGCAGGGCGGGGCGATCGCCGCGGCGATGGAAGAGCGGGGGATCCCGTTCCACCTCTCCGGCCCGACCGCGCTGTTCCAGCGGCCGGAGGTGCGCGACGCGATCGCCTGGCTGCGGGTGCTCGCCGATCCCGACGACTCGGCCGCCGCGGCGCGGGCGCTGACCAGGCCGCCGGTGGAGCTGCGCTCGGGCGACCTGGCGCGGCTGACGACGATCGCGCGGCGGCGCAAGCTCGACCTGGTCGCCGCCTGCGAGGCGGCGCTCGACAGCCCGCAGTTCCAGCCGGAGGCGCGGGAGCACATCCAGTCCTTCTTGAAGCTGTACGGGGAGCTGGCGGCGACGATGGAGGAACGGCGGGCCGACGTCTTCGTGCGGCGCTTGATCGAGCGGGTCGGGTTGCGACGGCAGCGCCTCTTCGCCGCCCAGCCGGAGGTGGCCGAGCGGCTGCTCGGGCTCTCGCGCCTGGCCGAGCTGGCGACCGCCTGGACCCGGCGCGAACCGCACGGCTCGACCCGCGGCTTCGTCGCCTACCTCAGCGCCGTCGCCGAGGCGGGGATCGAAGCCGAGGAAGTCGAAGGGCCACGCTCGCCCGGGGTGGTGAACGGGATGGCGGCAGCGGCGGTGAAGGGACTTGGCTTCGACCACGTCTTCGTCCTGGGGATGGAGGAGGAGAGCGAGTGGGAGCGGATCGGCCGCCCGGCGCGCAGCGGCCTCGTCCTCTCGCGGGTCGAGCACGGCGGCGAGGCGGCGCGGCCGTCGAGCTTCTACGAGGAAGCCCTGGAAGCAGCGGGGGGCGAGGAGGAGGTGCACGAGGAGGAGCTGTTCGGGCCCGCCGAGGGCCTGCACGCGACCTACCGCGCCCTGCGCGAGCAGGTGCTAGAGGCCTCCTGGCGGGCGGGCCGCGAGCTCTCCGAGCCGCGGCTCGACACCGCGATCGACGTCAACCGGGCGATCGCCCGCTACCTCGAGCTGCTGAAGCTGGCGGCGCTGGCGCAGCGGCCCGGCGACGAGCCGACGGCGGAGGCGATCGAGGCGGTCAACGGGCTGCTGCGGCAGGTGGCGACGCCCGAGCAGCAGGCCGAGCTCGACGCCTCCTCGCTCGACGCCTACCTGCTCGACTCCGAGCGCGAGCGGGGACGGCGGCTGGAGCTGATCGCGGCGCGCGAGGAGCCATCGCTGGCCGCCTTCCTCCCCCGCCGCGGCGACGGCATGCTCAGCCTCTCGGCCTCGGACCTGTCGCTGTACCTGACCTGCCCGCTGAAGTACAAGTTCGCCCGCGTCTTCGGGATCCCGCAGGAACCGACGATCAACCAGCGCTTCGGGATCCTCTTCCACAACGTCCTCGAGCGCTTCCACAAGGATCCGCCGGAGAACCCGGAGGACGGGCTGGCGGTCCTCAACCGCCTCTTCGAGGAAGGCTGGCGGCGCACCGGGTTCGGCTCCAGCGACGACGAGCTGCAGTTCCGCGACCGCGCCCGCGAGGCGCTGCGCCTCTACTGGGAGCGCGAGCGGGAAGCGGAGGGGGAGCCGGTCTGGCTGGAGAAGAAGTTCGACTTCAAGGTCGGCGACCACCACGTCCGCGGCCGCGTCGACCGGGTCGACCGGCTTCCCGACGGCGACTACGAGCTGATCGACTACAAGACCGGCGAGCGCAAGAGCGAAGAGGACCTCGACAGCGATCTGCAGCTCGCCCTCTACCGGATGGCGGCGCGGGAGGCCTGGGGGATCGAGGCCAGCAGCGGCAGCTACTACTACGTGCTCGACGCCGAGAAGGTGCCGGCGCCGACCCGGCCCGACGACGCCGAGCGGGTCGAGCGCACCGTCCTCCAGGTCGGCGAGGGGATCCTCAGCCAAGACTTCGAGCCCCGCCCCTCCCCCAGCGTCTGCAGCTGGTGCGACTACCGCTTGATCTGCCCTGCTGCTGAAGCTTGAGCTAACTGCCGCAGGACCGAGCTCTCGGCCGGCGGGACCCGTCTCGAGCTGATGGGGGGCACCTGCGCTGGATGCTCGGTACCCCCCACACTCGAGCCACCCGCCGGAGGAGCGCCGCCGCAGGACGGGGTTCAGCAGTCGGCCACTCTGCTTTCTCCGGGTGGGTGGCGCCGAATGGGGGGACCACCCCGAGCATCCTGCGCAGGGGTGGTGGGCCCCATTCGGTGACAGGACCCGCCCGACCAGAGCGCATGGTCCTGGGTCCTGAGAAATGTGGTTTCAGGAAGAGTCTTTGCCGCGCTGTCTGAGGAAGCGCTGGAACTCGCGGGCGAGGGTGTCGCCGGAGGGCATCTCGCTCTCCTCGCTGAGCAGGTCCGACTGTTCGGCCTCGATCCGGTTGACCAGCTCCTCGATCTCCGGGTTGGCGGCGACGGCGCGGCCGATCTGCTCTTCGTAGTCGACCGTTTCCTCCTCCAGCTCGGAGGCCTCGACGGCGATCCCGGTCAGGCCCTCGAGCCGGCGCAGCAGGGCCAGCGCCGCCTTCGGGTTGGGGACGGCGGCGACGTAGTGCGGAACCGCCGCCCAGAGCGAGGCCGAGGGGATGTCGTTCTGGCGGAAGAGGTCGTGGACGACGCCGACGATCCCGGTGGGCCCTTCGTAGTTGGAGCGCTCGAGTTCGAGCTCCTCGACCAGCTCGGCGCTGGAGGCGAGGCCGGTGATCGGGACCGGCAGCGTGTGCGAGACCTCGGCGATCAGCGCCCCGAGGGTGACGATCATCTCGACGCCGAGGGCGTCGGCGGCGGTCGCGATCGTCTCCGAGAAGGTGCGCCAGCGCAGGTTCGGCTCGGTCCCGTCGAACAGGATCAGGTCACGGTCGGCGGCCGGGACGGAAACGGCGAAGAGGTTGTTTTCCGGCCAGTCGATGCGGCGGGTCTGGCCTTCGTCCATGCTGATCGTCGGTCGCGTCGACTGGAAGTCGAAGTACTCCTCGGGGTCGACCCGGGCGATCAGGCCGGCGTCGAGCGAATTCGCAATCGAGGTCAGCGCCGTCGAGGCGGCCGCGGCGGCGTCGTTCCAGCCGCGGAAAGCGCAGACCATGACCGGCGAGCGGAGGTGCGGCAGGTCTCCTTCCCAGCTGAGTGAATCCACGCTGCTGAGCGTAGACCATGCAACTGGCCCACTCCGTGGGCGGGGCCGCTTTAGACCGCGCGGGCGCGGCGCACCAGCTGCGCCGCCATGAACAGCGCCAGCGCCGCGAAGGAGAGCTGCAGGGCCCGTTCGGAGACGTTGTTGGCGATCACGACCCCGAGCAGAACCCCGAGCGGGGAGAGGGCGCCGATGATCAGCGCCTCGCGGAGGCGGACGTTGCCGTAGCCGTGCTGGCGGTAGGTGCCGACCAGGGCGACGACGACGATCATCAGCAGCGAGGTCGCCTCGGCCTCGACTTGGGTGAGGCCGATGAAGATCGTCAGCGCCGGGACGAAGAGGACACCGCCGCCGACCCCGACGAGGCCGCCGGTGAGGCCGCCGCAAAGGCAGATCAGGATCGCCGCCAGCTCGCTCACGAGAGGATCAGCTCCACGGCGATCGCGACCAGCAGCAGGGCGAAGAGGTAGGAGACGGCGCGCTGCGGGATCCGTTGCTGGATCGCCGTGCCGAGCACGACCCCGAAGATCGCCGGGATCGCCAGCAGGAGCCCGGTGCCGACGTGGACGTTGCCGTAGATCCCGCCCTGGGCGACAGCGCCGAGGAGGCCGATGAGGATGATCGCGGCGAGGCTGGTGCCGGTGGCGAGCCGCTCCCCGTAGCCGAACCAGAAGATCAGCAGCGGCACGATGATCGTCCCGCCCCCGACCCCGAAGAGGCCGCTGAAGGCGCCGGCCAGGGTTCCGATCGCCGCCAGCTTCCAGATCGCGTGGTCCGGGGTCGCGCCGGCGGGCATCCCGCGATACTAGAGCCGTGCCCCACGACTTCGAGAACGGGGGCGGCGAGTGGACCGCCGCCCTCGCGCCGCTCCGCGCCGAGCCCGGCCGGGCGGCGATCCTCACCGACGTCGACGGCACCCTGGCGCCGATCGTCGAGCGGGCCGAAGACGCGGCGGTGCCGGCGGCGGCGCGCGAGGCGCTGGCGGCGCTGAGCGAGCGCTACGCGCTGGTCGGCTGCATCTCCGGCCGCCAGGCGGAGGAGGCACGGCGGCTGGTCGGGCTCGACTCGCTCGCCTACGCCGGCAACCACGGCTTGGAGCTGCTGCTGCCAGGAGAAGATTCGCCGCGGCCGGATCCCTCGATCGCCGGGCGCGAGGGGGAAGCCGCCGGGTTCCTCGCCGCGGTCGACGGGGAGCGGCTCGCGGTGGCGGGGCTCAGGCGGGAGGACAAGGGACCGATCCAGGCGCTGCACTGGCGCGGCAGCCCGGACGAGGCGACAGCGGAGAGCCGGGCCCACGAGATCGCGGTCGAGGCCGGCAAGGCGGGGCTGGAACCGCGCTGGGGGCGCAAGGTGCTGGAGCTGCGGCCGGCGGGCGGCGGCGGCAAGGACGGCGCCGTCGCCTCCCTGCTCGCCGAGGACGGGATCGACCGCGCCACCTACGCCGGCGACGACCGCACCGACCTCGACGCCTTCCGGCGGCTGCGGCAGCTGCAGGGGGAAGGGCGGCTGACCGCCGCCGTCTGCGTCGGGGTGCTCTCGGCGGAGGCGCCCGCCGAGCTGGCCGAGGAGGCGGACGTGACCGTGCCGAGCCTCGAGGGCTGGCTGGCGATCCTCGAGTGGCTGGCTGGGTAGCGGAGCGGGCGATGCCCTACACCGACCTGCTCCGAGTCAGCGTCTTCATCACCGCCGCCGAGGCGACCGCGCTCGGGGCGATCACCGCGCTCGCCGCCAACCGCGACGGCGACACGACGATCGCGCTCGTCGCCGCCGTCTGGTGGCTGGTCGCGCTCGCGATCGGCGTCTACCTGGGCCGGCCGCAGCGCGCCGCCGACGACGTCCGCGACGCCCTCGCCCGCGCCCGCACCGCCACCTCGCTGCCGGACCAGAGCCCGGCCCGGATCGCCTTCACCCGCCTCTGGCCGATCGCCTTCACCGCGATCGCCGCCGGCGTCCTCGGGATCTTCTACCCCGGCGTCGCCGCGGTCGGAGCCGGCTACGCGCTGATCGTCTCCCTCGCCTGGCACACCCGCGAGGCGGCGGTGCTCGGGGTCGAGAGCCGCGACGGGGTCAAGTTCTACGTCGTCCCCACCTCGGCCCTGCAGCCGATCGAGCTGGTGCGGGCACCGGGCCTGCGCAGCGACCAGCTCCTGACCTGAAACCGGGACGCTTCCTTGATTTGAACCGCTACGCGGAACAAACCAAGGAAGCGCACTCAGACTTTCGCCAGCGCCTTGAAGTCCTTCCAGTCCCGGGTGTTGGCGATGTCGGCTGGCGTCAGCCAGGCGCGGCGGGCGGTGGCTACGGCGTAGGCCATGTTGTCGAGGGTGTCGACGCCGTGGGCGTCGGTGTTGAGGACGACCTTGACCCCCGCCTCGACGGCGAGGCGGGCGTGGAGGTCGGAGAGGTCGCGGCGGTTGGGGTTGCCGTTGATCTCGATCATCGTCCCGGTCCGCGCCGCGGCCTCGGCGACCGCCTCGACGTCGATCCCGTAGGGCTCGCGGCGGCCGATCAGGCGGCCGGTGAGGTGGCCGATGCAGTCGACGTCGGGGTTCTCGATCGCGGCGACGACGCGCTCGGTCATCTGCTCCCTGGAGACCGAGAAGGAGGTGTGGACGCTGGCGACGACCCAATCGAGCGCGGCGACCAGGTCATCGGGGTAGTCGAGGGAGCCGTCGAGGCCGATGTTGATCTCCGAGCCGGCGAGCAGGCGGAAGCCGCGCTTGCCCTTGTTCCAGGCGCGCACCTCCTCGATCCGCTCCCAGAGGCGCTCCGGGGTGACGTGATCGCCGAAGCCGTGGCTGGCGGAGTGGTCGGTGATCGCCAGGTACCGATAGCCACGGTCGCGGGCCGCCGCGGCCATCTCCTCGAGGCTGTTGCGGCCGTCGGAGAGGGTGGTGTGGGAGTGGAGGTCGCCCTTGACGTCGCCGAGCTCGACCAGCTCGGGGAGCTTGCCTTCGCGCGCCGCCTTCAGCTCGCCGCGACCCTCGCGCAGCTCCGGCTCGATGTAGGCGTAGCCGAGGCGCTCGTAGACCTCCGCCTCGGTCTCGCAGGTCTGCACCTCGCCGCTCTCGCTCTCGGTGATCCCGTGCTCGGAGACCGAGAGGCCGCGGGCGACCGCCTCTTCGCGCAGCTGCACGTTGTGGGCCTGGGAGCCGGTGAAGTGCTGGAGCAGGTTGCCGAAGGCGGCGGGCGGGACGATCCGCAGGTCGACCGAGACGCCGTTGTGGGTCTGGGCGCGGACGCCGTTGGCGCCCGGGGTGCCGGCAGCGGCGATCAGCGGGTGGCCGGCGAGGTGCTCGGCCAGCGCCGCCGGCTCCTCGGCGGTGGCGATCAGGTCGATGTCCTTGCAGGTCTCGGCCCAGCGGCGGACCGAGCCGGCGACCTCGACCCGGTTGGCGGCCGGGTGCTCGCGCAGCGCCGCCGCCAGCTCCTCGGCGATCGGCTTCACCTTCGAGAGCAGCAGGCGGCCGGGTCCCTCGCCGGGCTCGCCCAGCCGCTCCAGCGCGGCGAGGATGTTCTCCTCCGCCTTCGGGCCGAGCCCTTTGACGTCGCGGATCTTCTCCGCCTCCGCCGCGGCCTTCAGGTCCTCCATCGAGCAGATATCGAGCTCCTCGAAGAGGCGGCGGGCGGTTTTCGGGCCGACCCCGGGGACGCGGGTGACCTCGATCAGCGTCGGCGGGAACTTCGCCTTCAGCTTCACCGCGGCGGGGATCTCGCCCGTCTCCAGCAGCGCGTCGATCTTCTCCGCCAGCGTCTTGCCGACGCCGGGGACCTCGGTCGCCCGTCCCTGGGCGGCGAGCTCGGCGACCGAGACGGGGCTCTCGCGGATTGCCTTGGCGGCGGTGCTGTAGGCGAGGACGCGGTATTTGACCGCGCCGTCGAGCTCGTAGAGAACCCCCAGCTCTTCCAGGGCGGCGGCGATCTCGGCGTTGGTCACAGTGCGAACTCTAGGCCCCGGCCGAATAGCATCGCGGCGATGACCGAGCCGCACGGGGGCCCCACCTGGTTGGTCCTGCCGACCTACAACGAGGCCGAGAACGTGGAGCCGCTGGTCGAGGCCGCCCGCGCCAAGCTGCCGCCCACCGCGCAGGTGCTGATCGTCGACGACAGCTCGCCGGACGGGACCGGGGAGATCGCCGACCGGCTCGCGGGGCGCCACGAGAACGTCCAGGTCCTGCACCGGCCGCGCAAGGAAGGGCTCGGCCCCGCCTACATCGCCGGCTTCCGCTACGCGCTCGAGCGCGGCGCCGGGTTCGTGCTGGAGATGGACGCCGATTTCTCCCACGACCCCGCCTACCTGCCGCGCCTGCTCGACGCCGCCAAGCGCGCCGACCTCGTGCTGGGCTCCCGCTACGTGCCCGGCGGCGGGGTCAGCGACTGGGGGCCGCTGCGACGCGCGGTCAGTCGCGGCGGCAGCTCCTATGCCCGCCGCGTCCTCGGCGTCGAGGTCCGCGACCTCACCGGCGGCTTCAAGTGCTTCCGCCGCGAGGTGCTGGAGGCGATCGACCTCGACCAGATCAGCACCCGCGGCTACGCCTTCCAGGTCGAGATGACCTACCGCGCGATCCGCCTCGGCTTTAAGGTGGTCGAGGTGCCGATCGTTTTTCGCGAGCGCCGGGTAGGGACGTCGAAGATGGACCTGGCGATCGTCGCCGAGGCGGTCTGGCGCCTGCCTTTACTGCGCCGCTATACTTTCTGAAGTATTGAGCTGAAAACTGAAACTTCGACCGGGAGACCGATATCAGTGACTGGCAAATTGACGGACGTGACCGACGCCACCTTCAAAGCTGACGTGCTGGATGCCGAGGGCCCTGTGCTCGTCGACTTCTGGGCGCCATGGTGCGGTCCGTGCCGCGTCGTCCACCCGGTCCTGGAGGAGATCGACGCCGAGCGCGACGACCTCAAGATCGTCTCGATCAACGTCGACGAGAACCAGCAGACGGCGGCCCAGTACGAAGTCCTCTCGATCCCGACGATGATCCTCTTCAAGGACGGCGCGATCGCGAAGAAAGTCGTCGGCGCGATGCCGAAGCGCCGCCTCGAGGCCGAGCTGGAGCCGGCGCTCGCCTAACGGGCGCCCCTCCCATGCCGTTCGTTCACGTCCACTGGTACGAGGGTCGCTCCGACGAGCAGAAGGCGGAGATCGCCAAGCGGATCGAAACGGCCCTGATCGAGGTCGCCGGCGTTTCTCCTGACCACTGTTGGGTGAAGTTCGACGATTCGAAGAAATCGGACTTCATCATCGGCGAAGCGCCGCAGGACTGAGCGCCGGGGCGGAGGGGTCCGGTTGCCCTCCGCGTGAATTTGTCGCGCCCCTATGTCGGGGCAGCTCCCTCCTCGACAGCGCTTCGTCCCGCGCAATTCAAGCCCGGCTGACGCCGATGCTGAGGTCGCGACCGTCAATCGTGGCGGCGGTGCCGTTGGCGCCGTCGTAGCTGACGGAGGTGGCGAGGACCTCGTTGGCTAGGTAATCCTGGTGGGCCTGGGCGGCCTCGATCAGGTCGGGGTCGCCGGCGAGGGTGAGGTCGATGCGGTCGGTGATCTCGAGGCCGGCGGCTTTGCGGGCGTTCTGGACGGCGTGGACGATCTCGCGGGCGAGGCCCTCGCGGCGGAGCTCGTCGTCGAGCTCGAGCTGGAGGGCGACGGCGTGGCCGGCCTCGGCCTCGACCTCGTAGCCCTCCAGGGGCCGGAGGGCGAGGGTGATGTCGTCGGGGCCGAGGCTGTGGTCGGTGCCCTCGATCGAGACCCCGATCTCGCCGCCATCAGCGAGGACCGCGGCGACGTGGGCGGCGTCGAGCGCCTCGACCGCGGCGGCGACCTGCGGCATCTTCCTGCCGAAGCGCGGGCCGAGGGCGCGGTAGTTGGGCTTGGCGGAGTAGCTGACCAGCTCGGACTCGTCGCTGACGAAGTCGAGCTCCTTGACGTTGAGCTCGGCGGTGACGAGGTCGGCGCGGGCTTCGATCGCCGCCCGCTCGGCCTCGTTGGCGACGATCACCGCGCGGCGCAGCGGCTGGCGCACCTTCGCCTTCGCCTGGGCGCGGGCGGCGCGGCCGAGCTCGACCGTGAGGCGGACCGCCTCCATCCCCTGCTCGAGCTCCTGGTCGGCGAGGGACTCGTCGACCTGCGGGAAGTCGCGCAGGTGGACCGAGGGCTCGGCGTCGGTGCCGCCGAGGTTGCGGTGGATCTCGTCGGCGAGGAAGGGGGTGAACGGCGCCAGCATCGCCACCGTCTCCAGCAGGCAGTGGTGGAGAGTCGCGAACGCGGCCCTGTCCCCTTCCCAGAAGCGGCGGCGCGAGAGCCGCACGTACCAGTTGGAGAGCTCCTCGACGTAGTCGGCGATCGCCCGGCCGGCGGTGGTGCAGTCGTAGGCGTCCATCCGCTCGCGCACGGTCGCGGTCGTCGCCTGCAGGCGCGAGAGCGCCCAGCGGTCGAGGTCGGTGAGGTCGTTCCGTGGTTCCTTTTGCACGTCATCCGTGCCAAAGGAACCACGGATGTCCTCCGGGCCCAGGTTCTCTGCATTCGCGTAGAGGACCCAGAACGAGTAGGTGTTCCAGAGGGTGAGGAGGAACTGGCGGACCGATTCGCCCACCGTGTCGACGGAGAAGCGGTAGCCGGCCCAGGGCTGCTGCGCGGTCAGGTAGTACCAGCGGAAGGCGTCGGCGCCGTGGGCGTCGAGGACGTCCCAGGGGTCGACGACGTTGCCGCGGCTCTTCGACATCTTCTGCCCCTCGGGGTCGAGGATCAGCCCGAGGCAGACGCAGTTCTCATAGCTGGATCTGTCGAAGAGCAGGGTCGACTCGGCGAGCAGGGTGTAGAACCAGCCGCGGGTCTGGTCCTGGGCCTCGCAGATGTAGTCGGCCGGGAAGCGCTCCTCGAACTCCTCTTTGCCCTCGAACGGGTAGTGGAACTGCGCGAAGGGCATCGCGCCGCTGTCGTACCAGGTGTCGATCACCGAGAGGACGCGCCGCATCTCGCCGCCGCACTCGCAATCGAGGGTGACCTCGTCGATGTAGGGGCGGTGGAGGTCGAGGCCGTCGGGGACCTCGCCGCGGGCGTGCTCGCGCAGCTCGGAGACCGAGCCGATGCAGCGGATGCCGTCGCAGCCCTCCTCGCCGCAGCGCCAGATCGGCAGCGGCGTCCCCCAGTAGCGGTCGCGCGAGAGCGCCCAATCGACGTTGTTCTCCAGCCATTTGCCGAAGCGGCCGTGCTTGACGTGCTCGGGGTGCCAGCCGATCTGCTCGTTGTTGGCGAGCATCCGGTCGCGGACCTGGGAGGTGGCGATGTACCAGCTCGACTTCGCGTAGTAGAGGAGCGGCGTGCCGCAGCGCCAGCAGTGCGGGTAGGCGTGCTCGTAGACCTGCTCGCGGAAGAGCAGGCCGCGCTCCTCGAGGTCGGCGATCAGCGCCTTGGTCACCTCCGGGTCCTTGACGAACCTGCCCTCGAAGCCGGTGACCTGGCTCGTGAACTTGCCGTCGAGGCCAACGGGGTTGTAGAGCGAGCCGTGGTCCGTCGGATCGAACAGCCCGTTCTCGGCCGCGACCCGGTAGTCGTCTTCGCCGAAGGCGGGAGCGATGTGGACGAGGCCGGTGCCGTCCTCGGTGGTGACGAAGTCGCCGGCGAGGACCGGGGAGCCTCCCGGCGTCCGGTCCTGCAGGTGGAAGATCGGCCCCTGATAGCGACGGCCGACAAGCTCGCTGCCGGAGAGGCGCTCGAGAACCTCTGCCTCCTCACCCAGCACTCGCTCGACCAGCGCCTCGGCCAGGACCAGGACCTCGTCGCCGAGACGAGCCCGCACGTAGGTCACCTCCGGCGCCGCGGCGACGGCGACGTTGCCGGGGAGGGTCCACGGCGTCGTCGTCCAGACCAGCAGCGACTCGCCGGCCTCGCTCCCATCCTCCCCCAGCAGCGGGAACCGCACGTAGATCGAGGGGTCCTTGACGTCCTCGTAGCCCTGCGCCACCTCGTGCGAGGAGAGCGCGGTGCCGCAGCGCGGGCAATACGGCACGACCTTGTGGCCCTCGTAGAGGCGCTCGTCGTCCCAAAGCCGCTTCAGCGACCACCAGACCGACTCGATGTAGTCGTCCTCGAGGGTGACGTAGGGGTCGTCGAGGTCGATCCAGAAGCCGATCCGCTCGGTCAGCCGGTTCCAGTCCTCGACGTACTCGAAGACGGAGGCGCGGCAGCGGCGGTTGAACTCGGCGATCCCGAGCTCCTCGATCTCCTGCTTGGAGGAGATGCCGAGCTGCTTTTCGACCTCGAGCTCGACCGGGAGGCCGTGGCAGTCCCAGCCCGCCTTGCGCGGCACCCGGAACCCGCACATCGTCTTGTAGCGGGGGTAGACGTCCTTGAAGACGCGGGCGAGGACGTGGTGGGAGCCGGGGCGGCCGTTGGCGGTCGGCGGGCCCTCGTAGAAGCTCCAGACCGGCGCCCCCTCGCGCGCCGCCAGCGAGCGCTCGAAGACCCGCTCCTCGCGCCAGCGCGCGAGCACGCGCTCCTCCAGCGCGGGGAAGGACTGTTTCGGGTCGACGGGTTCGAAGCCGGGCATGAAGGTCAGGATTCTAGGAGGGGTTGGCGAACCCCTCGGAGGCGGCTCACCAGACGAGGATGAAGTCGTCGCCGTCTTTCGGGTTGACGTAGACCGGCAGGGTCAGGCCCGGCTGCATCCGCGCAGCGGCAAAGGCCGGCATCACTTCCCGGCGCTTGACCTCGCGCGTCGCCATTCCCGGCACCTCGAGGTCGAGCCGCAGGCTCATCAGCGGCATCTCGTTGACTTCGGCATGGCTGCCGGCGTAGAGGACCGTGGCGGTGCCGCGGATGCCGGTCTGGAAGATCCAGTCGTTGTGGGCGGCCTTGCGCTCTTGGCGCCGGGCGTACCAGAGGAGGCCGGCGGCGACGAGAACCCAGATCACCCCGATCGAGGCGAGGATCCCCGCGACTTCCCCCGGAGCTCCGATCAGGATCGGGACGATCGCGAACGCGGCCCCGGCGAGCCCGAAGAAGGCGATCAGGCCGATCCCGACCTTGTTCAGCTGCATCTACTCCTCGCACTCCTCGCGGACGCGGGCGGCGACGTGGGCGGTCGCCTCGCAGAGGGCGGCGAGCCCGTCGGCGCCGGGGTCGTCGTCCTCGACGCTGCCGAGCAGGGCGCCGTAGGCGAGCTCGAAGGAGAAGTCGGCGGGCGGCTTCGTCCCCAGCCAGTCGACGAAGCTCGGCGAGAACAGCTGCCGCAGCCACATCGGGTCCTGGTAGGGGCTGGTGCTGACCGCGTAGCGCTCGTTCAGCGCCGTGCTCTCGGTCCAGAGCTTCGAGTGGCGCGCCTCGAAGCCGTAGAACTCGTCGTCGCGGGTGCTGCGGCCGCGGCGGATGCAGAAGACCCGCGGCGCGAAGGCGGTGGCGGCCGGCACCTCGGTGAGGGCGACGTGGAAGCGGAAGGTCTTGTTGCGCTTGTAGGCGAGCTGGCCGACGACCCCCTCGACTCCCTCGTCGAACCGTCCCCGCAGCGCCGGCTGCAGCGACGCTCCCCCGGCCTCGACCAGCAGCGGCGTCAGCGGGCCGGTCGCGAAGCCGGGAAGCGCCTCGAGGCGGCGGGCGGCGGCGAGCTCCTCGTAGGCGGGACCGACGTCGGGCACCTCCGCAGCGTATGCCCGCGCCCGGCCGCTAGGGTGCGCCCATGGATCGATATGACCTCAACGGCAAAGTGGCGCTGGTCACCGGCGCCGCCCGCGGCATCGGCTTCGAGACCGCGCGGCAGATGCACCTGCGCGGCGCCTCGGTCGCGGTGCTCGACCTCGACCCGCAGGAGGCGCGCGAGGCGGCGGAGCGGATCGGACCGCGGGCGATCGGGCTCGGCGGCGACGTCACCGACCAGAGCGCGCTGATGAACGCAGTCGCCGAGATCGTCGAAAAGCTCGGTGGGCTCGACGTCGCGGTCGCCAACGCCGGGATCGCGCAGAAACAGTTCGCAACCGTGCGCGGCGTCTCCGGCGAGGAGTGGGAACGGGTCTTCGAGGTCGACATGCTCGGCGTCTGGCGGACGGTGCGGGCGGCGCTGCCGCAGATCGTCGAGCGCAAGGGGCAGATGGTCGTCGTCTCCTCCGTCTACGCCTTCGCCAACGGCTTCGGCAACAGCCCCTACGCCGCGGCCAAGTCGGCGGTCGAGTCGCTGGGCCGGGCGCTGCGGGTGGAGCTGAAGCCGCACGGCGCCAGCGCCAGCGTCGCCTACTTCGGCTGGGTCGACACCAAACTGGTCCAGGACGCCTTCGCCCAGGAGGATGCCGAGCGGGTCCGCAAACTCAGCCCCGACTGGCTGATGAAACGGATCACGCCGGAAGAGGCCGCGGCCGGCCTGGTCCGCGGGATCGAGGAACGGGCGCCGCGGATCTTCGTCCCCAAGTGGTGGCGCTACATGTCCGCCTTCCGCGGCCTGATCAACCCGCTGCTCGACAAGCGGATGGAAACCGAACCGAAATACGCCGAGCTGGTCCGCTACATCGACGGCAAAACCGTCGACGCCGGCAAGAGCTAGGAATCCCTCTTAGGACGGGCGGCTTAGCCGCTCGAGCAGGCAGACGACCGACTCATACGGCGCGCCGGTGGCGCGCTCCATCGCGATCTCGCAGGTGCGGTTGCTGGAGAGGTGGGCATCGAAGTGGCGATCGGCGAGCTCCTCGGCCTGGGGCCGGGTAGCGGAGGCGGTCAGCTCGGGGTGGGTGATGCCGCGATCGCCGGCGAAGGCGCAGCAGGTGGCGGAGGGGGCGACGTAGACCTCATCGGCGAGGGCCGCGGCGAGGGTTCGGAGCGGGTGGGCGAGGGCGAGGCGGCGGGTGGCGCAGGTCGGGTGGACGGTGGCGGAGGGAACCTTGCCGCTCAGCTCGAGATCGGGCAGCAGCCGCAGCGCCCAGGCAACCGAGTCGAGGATCTCCAGCTTCCCCAGTCGCTCGGCGTTCTCCTCGGAGAGGACACCCTCGGCCGGATCGGCGATCGCCCCGGTGCAGGAGGCAGCGTCGATCACCACCGGCAGCGCCCCTTCCCCACTCCACTCCCAAAGCCGCCCCACCATCTCGTTCGCCTTGTGCGCATGCGCAGCGTCGAACCCTTTCGAGCTCCAGGGGAGACCGCAGCAGCTCCCGTCAACGCCGTCCGGCACCCAAACCGGCGCCCCGGCTCGCGCCGAAACCGCGACAAGAGCGTCAACCACAGATCGAGACCGCAAAAACCCTCCTTCAGGGATGTTTTTTGCGGTCTCGGCGGTGGAGGGGCCGAAGATGCGGTTGGTGCAGGAGGGTACGTAGACGGCGGCGGTCTCGGGGGGTGGGGATGACCCTCTCCAGGCACTTAACAACGAGCCATTAGCGAGTTGTGCCTGGAGAGGGTCATCCCCACCCCCCCAAGCGGCCGGCCCTGGCAGCCCCTTCCCGCGCTTAGTCCTCCGAGCGATCGGGCCTCCCACCTTTAGCGCCACACGCGACGCCTTCTCGACCGCCCTCCACCGCTTCGCCGCCGCCAGCGCCGCCCGTTCCGCCCGCTCGCCGTGCTGCTCGTGGCGCAGCTCCTTGACCATCCGCCCGGTGTCGATCCCAAGCGGGCAGGCGATCTGGCAGGAGCCGTCCGTCGCGCAGGTCTCGAGCGCGTCGTAGTCGTACTCCTCCAGCAGCGCCCGCTGCACCGGCGAGCCCTCGGGCTGGCGCGCCATCTCCCGCCGCAGCACGATCCGCTGCCGCGGCGTCGTCGTCAGGTGGCGGCTCGGGCAGACCGGCTCGCAGAAGCCGCACTCGACACAGGTCGTGGCCCCGCCCCACTCCTCGATCGCCGGCGTCGTTTTCAGGTTGCGCAGGTGGACGCCGGGGTCGCGGCTGAGGAGGACGCCGGGCGAGAGCACGCCGTCGGGGTCGGCGAGGCGCTTCACCCGCCACATCAGCTCGGTCGCCTTCTCCCCCCACTCGCGCTCTACATAAGGAGCCATGTTGACCCCGGTCCCGTGCTCGGCCTTGAGCGAGCCGTCGTACTTGTCGACGATCAGCTCGACCAGCCCGCCCATGAAGGCCTCGTAGCGCTCGAGGTCCTCCTGCTTGGCGAAGTCGGGGGTCAGCATGAAGTGGAGGTTCCCGGCCGAGGCGTGGCCGGCGACGCCGGGGAGGAAGCCGTGCTCGCCCAGGAGCGCCTGCAGGTCCTTCGCCCCTTCGGCGATCCGCTCCGGCGGCACGCAGACGTCCTCGACGATCAGCGCCGTCCCCTCCGGGCGCACCCGGCCGATCAGCCCGTGCAGCCCCTCGCGCACCCGCCAGGCGAGCTCGATCGCCTCCGGCTCGCGGGTGAAGTCGAGCGGGCGGATGGTCTCGTGCGAGCCGAGGATCGCTTCGGCCCGGAGCACCTGAGCCGCCAGGTCGCCCTCGTCGGCGCCGCCGAACTCGACCAGCAGCACCGCCGACTCGGGCGGCAGCTCTTTCCACTCCTGCGGCGCCCCGACCATGTTCCAGGCGGCGGTGATCAGCGCCGGCGCGACCATCAGCTCGACCGCGGTGGCGCCGGAGGCGACCAGATCCTGGACCGGGGCGATCGCCTCGTCGATGCCGGGGAAGTGGACCCAGGCGGTGGTCGTCACCGGCGGCAGCGGCACCGTCTCGAAGACGACCTCGGCGAGCAGGGCGAGGGTGCCCTCGGAACCGACGAGGAGGCGGCGGAAGATCTCCAGCGGCTCCTCGGCGTCGAGGAAGGCGCAGAGGCGGTAGCCGGTGGTGTTCTTGATCGCGAACTTGCGGCGGATCCGCTCGGCGAGCTCGGGGTCGGCGCGGATCTCGTCGCGGATCGCCTCCAGGCCGGCGACCAGCTCCGGCTCGGCGGCGGCGAAGTTCTCCGCCGCACCGGGTTCCGCGGTGTCGATCTTCGTCCCCGACGGCAGCACGAAGGTCAGCTCGCGCACGGTCGAGTAGGAGTCCCTGGTGACGCCGCAGCGCATCCCGCCCGAGTTGTTGGCGACGACGCCGCCGACGGTGCAGACGTCGGTGCTGGCCGGGTCGGGGCCGAGCTTGCGCCCGTGGGGGGCGAGGACGCGGTTGGCGTGGCCGAGGATCGTCCCCGGCTTCACCCGGGCGCGGGCGCCGTCGTCCTCGACCCGGACGCCGCCGAAGTGCTTGCGGACGTCGACGAGGATGCCATCGCTCTGGCCCTGGCCGTTGAGGCTGGTGCCGCCGGCGCGGAAGGTGACCGGGATCTCGCGCTCGCGTCCGAAACGCAGGACCTTGGCGACGTCCTCGGCATCGCGCGCCTCGACCACCGCCCGCGGGAAGAGCCGGTAGGGGCTGGCGTCGGAGGCGTAGGCGACGAGGTCTGAGACCCGGTGCAGGACGCGGTCGGCGCCGAGCAGCTGCTCCAGCTCACGGCGCAGCGGCCCGGCGACGCCGGCGGCGAGCTCGTCGGGCGCGCGGTCGGCGACCGGCTGGCTCGGCGGCGGCGGGACCGGCGGGCGGTTGCGCTGCAGCAGGGCCACGGCTAACCCCGCCCGCGCGGCGAGTCGTGGTTCTTTTGTCCTCCTATAGCGGACAAAGGAACCACGACTTAGAAGAGGGACATGCCGGGGGCGACCGGCACTTCGACCAGCTCCGGCTGCGAGGAGGCGAGCGCGGTACTCAGCGCCTGCGCGACCTCGTCGCGCTCCCGCGCCCGGTGCGCCTTCACCCCGTAGCCCTCGGCGACGGCGGCGACGTCGAGCTTCGGCAGGTCGAGCCCCGGCGCCGCGTTCACCTGCTCGACTTCGGCGAACCACTTGAGGATCGCGTACTCCTCGTTCTGGAGGACGAGGAAGGTGACCGGCGCCTGGTAGGCGACGGCGCTCCAGAAGGCGGTGATCGCGTACTGCGCCGAGCCCTCGCCGAGGACGCAGACGACCGGGCGGTCGGGCTGGGCGATCTGCACTCCGACCGAGGCCGCCAGCCCGAAGCCGAGGCCGCCGCCGGCGCTGAAGTAGTAGCTGCCGGGGCGCGAGATCCGCAGCTGGTTGCGCAGGGCGAGGGTGCTGGAGGGCGACTCGAGGACGACGATCGCGTCCTCGGGCATCACCTCGGCCAGGGCGCTGTGGACGGTCGAGGAGTTGAGCGGGTCGCTCGGCGGGATTTCCTGCGGCCCCGGGTTCGGCTCCGGCTTGGGCCGCGAGGACTCCGGCAGCGCCTCGATCAGCGCCGCCAGGGTCAGCTTCACGTCGGCGACGATCGCCTCGCCCATCGGCGCCCGCACCGCCTCGTCGGGGTCGCTGGTGATCGCCACCAGTTGCGCCCCCTCCGGCAGCAGCGGCCCGGGGATGTGCGGGTAGTAGGGGAAGACCGAGCTGCCGACGACGAGGATCAGGTCGTGGCCCTCGAGCGTCTGCCCGACCGGGCCGATCGCCGGCGGCAGGACGCCGCGGAAGTTCGGGTGGTTCTCCGGGAAGCCGAGTCGGACGCCGCCGGTGGCGGGCGAGGCCCAGACCGGGAGGCGCTGCTGCTCGGCGAGGGCGATCGCCAGGTCCCAGGCGCCGGCGGTATCGATGTCGGGGCCGGCGACGAGGACGGGGTTCGAGGCGCTGTCGAGGCGCTCGGCGAGCTCCCGCACCGCCTCCGGGTTGGCGGTCGCGCGGCCCTCGACCCGGCGCCCGATCGCCGCCCGCGCGTCGGCCTCGTCGACCTCGGCGTACCAGTCGTCCATCGGCAGCGAGACGAAGACCGGCCCGCGGGGCGCCAGCCCGGCGAGGTGGGCGCCGTGGGCGAGCGCCAGCGGCACGTCCTCGGCCCGCGGCGGCTCGTAGGACCACTTGACGAGGGGATGCGGCATCCGCGTCGCGTCGCGGTTGGTGAGGTTGGCCTGCAGGGTGATCTGCGCCCGCGCCTGCTGGCCGGCGGTGATCAGCAGCGGCGAGTGGTTGGCCTGGGCGTTGAAGATCGCCCCCATCGCGTTCCCCACCCCCGGCGCGGTGTGGAGGTTGACGACGGTGGTGCGGCCGGAGGCCTGCGCGTAGCCGTCGGCCATCCCCACCACAACCGCCTCCTGCAGCCCCAGCACGTAGCGGAAGTCGGAGGGGTAGTCGGCGAGCATCGGCAGCTCAGTCGAGCCCGGGTTGCCGAACATCGTCGTCATCCCGTGGGCACGGAATAGGTCAAAAGTCGCTTCGCGGACAGTGGGCATGGATCGAACCCTATCCCGCCGGGTTCCAACCCGAAATGAAACCGGGTGCGCTTAAGCAGGATTCAAGGAACGGGCGTCGTACGGCCGATAAGGCGGGAGTGAGCCACCGCCTCCTCGCCAGCGCCTGGACCCGCGGCCTCGCGGTCTTCGCCCTCTCCCTGGCGCCGCTGTTCGCCGTCTGCGCCTACGCCGAAGCGGCGCCCCCCGGCCCGCCCAAGGTCCTCTTCGGGACCGGCAAGATCGTCCCGATCCCGGCCTCGATCCCGCACGAAGAAGGCGACATGGTCGACCGCCGCATCCTCCCCAACCTGCGCTGGCTCGCCCAGCGCTTTCCGATCTTCGTCACCGACGGCTACTCCGGCCCGCTCCCCAACGGCGAACACGCCGGCTGCAACGGCTGCCACGTCCGCGGCTCCGACCACTACAACGGCCTCGCGGTAGACATCGTCCCGCGCAACCCGAGCTCCAAATGCGACGCCAACTGGACCGGGATCACCCGCCTCGCCCTCTGGGCCGAGCCGGAACAGAACCACCCGCGCCAGCCCTTCCGCTGGGTCGGCTACGACGGCGACGCCGGCCACGGCTGCGGCAACCACCTGCACCTCTCCTGGAACCACGCGATCGTCCCCCAGTTCCAGCTCGCCGAATGGGTCGAAACCTTCCCGGTCGACTTCACCGGCCTGAAAGAAGGCGCGCGCAAAAAACCGGCGACGCCGAAAGCGCCCGCCGGTCCCCCCGGCGGCATCGCGCAGGTCTCCACCGGCGGCCTCTCCCCCCGCCTGGCCGGCGACTGATCCTTCGTAGGATGCGGCGATGCGCTTCGCCGCCGCACTGCTCGCCTGCCTCGCCCTCGCCGCCGCCGGCTGCGGGAACTCCGACGATTCGACGCCGGTCGCCTGCCTCGAAGGGGCCGCCGCCTACGAAAAAGCGCTGGCGGACGCGCCGGGCGAAGTGCTGCTCGCCGGCGAGACGCCGATCAGCGAGTGCCTCGCCCGCAACCAGAGCGGCGGCGACCTCGCCCGGGTCGGCGAAGCGATGATCGAGACCGCGACCGAGCTCAACGCCGGCGCCCGGGTCGAGCCGGGCGGCCCCGCCAACCTCCAGCTCGGCTACCTGCTCGGCGCCGCCGCGCGCGGGGCCGAGGAGAGCGAAGGCATCCACTCCGACCTCGTCCGCCGCCTCACCGTCGCCGCCCGCTACGCGCCGGGCAAGCAACCCCTTCCCCCCGCGTTCTACCGGGCATATCGGAGTGGATACGCTGCCGGTCAAAGAGTCGGTTGAACTGAGGAGACGCATGTCAGAGCAGCTGTGGGGTGGCGAGACCACCAAGGCCGTAGACAACTTCCCGGTCTCGGGCGAGCGGGTACCGGTGCCGGTGGTGCGCTGGCTGGGCCGGATCAAGGGCGCCGCGGCCGAGGCCAACGGCGAGCTCGGCCAGCTCGACGCCGACCTCGCCGACCGCATCGCCGCCGCCGGCCAGGCGATCGCCGAGGGGGAACATGACGATCAGTTCCCGGTCGACGTCTTCCAGACCGGCTCCGGCACCTCCTCGAACATGAACGCCAACGAGGTGATCGCCAACCTCGCCGGCGAGGGGGCCCACGCCAACGACCACGTCAACATGGGCCAGTCCTCCAACGACGTCTTCCCCTCCGCCGTCCACCTGGCGGCGCTGGACGAGGTCACCCGCGACCTGCTGCCCTCGATGGGCGCGCTCGAGGCGGCGCTGGGAGAGAAGGCGAAGCAGTTCGCCGACGTCGTCAAGGCCGGCCGCACCCACCTGATGGACGCGGTCCCGGTCACCCTCGGCCAGGAGTTCGGCGGCTACGCGGCGCAGGTGCGGCTCGGCGTGCAGCGGATCGAGGCGACGCTGCGGCGGGTCGGCCAGATCCCGCTCGGCGGCACCGCCACCGGCACCGGCCTCAACACCCACCCCGAGTTCGCCGCCAAGGTGCGGGAGAAGCTCGCCGCCGACACCGGCCTGGCGATCTCCGCCCCGCTCGACGCCTTCGAGGCGCAGGGCAACCGCGACGCCCTGGTCGAGCTCTCGGGCGCGCTCAAGGTCTACGCGGTCTCGCTCAACAAGATCGCCAACGACCTGGCGCTGATGGGCTCAGGTCCCCGCGCCGGCCTCGCCGAGCTGCGCCTGCCGGAGCTGCAGAAGGGCTCCTCGATCATGCCCGGCAAGGTCAACCCGGTGATCCCGGAGGTGGTGATCCAGGTCGCCGCCCAGGTGATCGGCAACGACGCCGCGATCACCGTCGCCGGCAGCCAGGGCCAGTTCGAGCTCAACGTCCGGGTCCCCCTGATCGCCCGCAACCTGCTCGACTCGATCAAACTGCTCGCCAGCGCCTCGCGCCTGCTGAACGAAAAATGCATCGCCGGTGTCGAGGCCAACGAGGAGATGACCAACCGCCACGCCGAGGCGACCCTGGCGACGGCCACCGCCCTCAACCCCCACATCGGCTACGACCGCGCCGCCGACATCGTCAAAGCGGCGGCGGAGTCGGGGCGCTCGCTGCGCGAGGTCGCCCTCGAGCAGGGGGTCGAGCCCTCCGTCCTCGAGGAGGCGCTCGACCACCGCCGCATGGCCCGGCCGCACGAGCAGCGCTAGCGCGGGTCGTCGATCAGGAGCTCGACGTTCCGGTCTTTCGGCAGGCCTTCGCCGATCGGGGCGCCGGACTGGAGGTCGTTGAAGGACATCGTCCGGCCCGCCGAGGCGAGGTCGTTGAAGTCCATCGACGAGGCCGGGGTGCCGGGAGCCGGAGCCGCGGCTTGGCCCACGTGGTCGAGGATCGTGCCGAATATGGAGAGGGTGCCGTCGTGGTTGTCGAAGACCTCCAGGAGGCGCGACTGCTGGGGCCAGTCGGCCTCGGCGGCGACGCGGATGCTCCAGAAGCCGCCGGGTCCGCTCGGGTTGGGGAACGCGTTGACGACGTTGTCGTGCGAGTGCCCCGCGACCCAGGCGATCGCGTTGGGGAATTCGTGCAGGAGGTTGACCATGTCGGACTCGAGGTGGATCGGGAACGAGAGGCGCGGGTCGAGGTCGCAGCCGGGGTTGACGTCGTGGCCGTGCGAGTCGTTGACCGTGCAGGGCGGCGCCAGCTCGTCGGGGACGTCGGCGACGAGGCTCTCCGGGGCGTGGTGGCTGAACAGCACCACCA
>Ga0247774_1000096_pt1 | contig 40416 bp, 34 predicted proteins | sample UWRJL001104B6_FD_179933 | JGI IMG/M metagenome (GOLD analysis project Ga0247774, IMG submission 179933) | Plant litter microbial communities from Arlington Agricultural Research Station in Wisconsin, United States - UWRJ-L001-104B-6 | ecosystem: Environmental > Terrestrial > Plant litter >...
CGCGCTACGCACTTTGGGCCGCCCAAAGCGTCAGCAGCGAAAGATTTGGCGCCGGGCAGAAAATGTCTCACTCATTCGCGGCTGTGGCTGCTTTTGGCAACTCCCGGTGCACGAGCTGCTGCGACGACTCGAAACCGAGACTTCGGGGTCAACTAGCGGCGTCGCGCTCGCGTTTCACTTCCGCCACACGTAGGGAGGCGGCGTAGTGACATCGGTCATGGCCGCGCTTTCGGTGGTGTCGTCGACGAAGCCCGAGAACGAACCGCTCGAGCGATTGCTGCCTTGGCCGCGGTATTCGACGTCTCCCAGTAGCGAAGCGGTCCCCGACACCCCTTGCCCAGACTCGAAGAAGCCCAGCGGGTAGAACGTGGTTCGAACTTGGGCAGTGTCGGCGACTGTGAATGCGTTGCCACTATTTTCGCCAATCAGCGAAAGTGCCCCGACCGTGCCTCCGCTGACCGTGCCTTTGACCACCGTGGCATGGTCCTCGATGCGTGCGCTGCCGCTCACCGTGCCCGAGACGATGGCCGCGTACGGACCGACGTAGACCGAGGCGGGCGTGGCATCGGGTGCACAGCCTCCGCCGTTTGCGTGGCGAGTCAGCCCCGCGGCACAGGCGTCTGGTTTGCCGCCCTGAAAACCATCCGGCCAGGCATTGCCGAGCTCCACCAGGTAGGGATAGCGATAGATGGTCGGATAGGCTTGATCCCAGACCACGGTTTGTAGAACCGAAGGCGTCGCCATCACCACCAAGAACAGGGGCTCGCCCGGTTGCACGCAAAACTCGAGCGAGCCATCGCTGCCGCTCTGCAGCTTGCTGTAGCGCGCTTTGGCGATGGCCGAGTCCGTCGCCAGCAAACCCCAGCGAAAGTCCGCGTTGGCACCGGTTTGCGTCAGACCACGAAAGGTCACGCTCACGGTCGTCGCTCCAGTGTCGGGATACAGCCGCACCACGTTGTAGCCCCAACGCTGGGGCGCCCAATAGTAGGGCGACATGAAACGCCGATTGCTCGCATAGCTGGCATCGAGCGGCTCGAGCCGGGTCAGGCGCAGGCGACGCTCGGTTTTCGAGGCGTCGGTCGCGCTGCCGTATTTGGAACGGTAGAGCGCACTCTGGTTATTGGCAGTCGTACTTTGCGGCGCGGGGTCTTGATAGTCCCAGGTCACGTTGTGCATCGCCCATTCCCCGAAAAAGTCGTTCAATTGGCCGATGTTCCAGCCGCGCGCGTTCATGATCGCGGTAAACGGATCCTTGCTCGGTGTGCCCGTCCAAATCGCGTTCACGGCGGCAGGACAGTATTTATCCTTCAGGAACTCCATGAACTGCCAATTGCAATAGCGGTCGCGCGTGGAGCCCAGGTACAGGTGCGGCGCGTTCGCGAGCATCTCCGAACAATGGACGTCCTTGTCGTGATACTCGGGGACTTGCTGGGCGTGCCAATTGGCGTGGCTCTCGTAGATCCAGCCGCAAGTGTTGGACTGATTGCAGCTCATGCCGCCCTGGACCGATTGCACGCCGTGCGTGAATTCGTGAGCCAAACCCCAATGATCATTGAGTGCGCCCGTGCCGATCCACATGCCCATGCGGCCGGTTCCCCAGGAACCACCGGTGAGCCCCCAATCCGAGTGCACGTGGATACTGGCCTTGGTCTTGGTTGCGGAGCTACACAGGGGCTCGCGCATGTACAGCGGAGCGCCGAAGAACGTCGGCCAGACCGTGTTGTCCAAGTAATCAGCCGCGCTCTGCGCAGTCGCCACGGAGATGTTCTCGTCCGAGTACACCGCGAAGTGAGTGGATTCCGAGATCAGTTTGAAGCCCGCGTGATCCGGGTCGGGTCCACCCGCAGTCCAAGTGCCCGCGGTGCAGGGCACCGGCGTCGTCGCGCAGTTGCTGGCCCAGGTGGTCGTGGTCGTGCCGGCGTCACAAGCGCCGTTGCCCGAGCCCGCCGAGCCCGGGGTACCGGCAGCACCGTTCGCGCCGCCGGCCGAGCCCGCACTGCCGCTGCCCGACCCCGCGCTGCTGCTGCCAGCCGCGCTCGCGCCGCCCACGTTGAATGCGCCGGCCGTGTCGCCTGGGTCGCCGCTACCAGCCGTGCCTGAATGGCCGCCAGAGCTCGGCGCTCCCGCGGAGCCCGAGGCACCCGGCGTAGCGCTCGAGCAGGCGAGATTGTGAGCGGCGGCGGCGATGATCAGCGCGGGAAACAGCGGGCCGAGCGAGCGAATCATGCTCACTAGTCGTGCTCGGCGGCGCCAAGCAGGCAGCAAAAAAATCACTGCCCCAGCGCGTCTGGGCCGGCTGCTTCGAGCGCGGCCAAGTCCGCATCGCTGAGCGCGGCGTCGTAGATTCTGAATTCGTCGTACGTGCCACGCAGGTAGGTGTCTTGTACCCACTGTGAGCGGCCCAGCCAATCGTTCTCGTCCGACAACAGCGCGAGCGGTTGAGTCTTGCCCTTGCCCAGCGATTCGCCGGCCGCATACAGCCGTAGCTCGTGCGCGTTCGAGTCGACCACCACCGCGAGGGCAGACACGCTCAGTACCGGAAACGCGATGTCGCTGTCGACGGAGCCGAATTCGTTGCTGACTGTCGTGAATGAAGTAGCAGGTCCCGTTCCGGGACAACGTTTGGGCGTCGCGAATAGACTGCTCGTGGCATTGCCGACTTGGTCCTCACCCGCATCCGTGCTGCCGAAGTCGAACACTCGCTGCCAACACGGACCGCCGTTCCAAGCCAGCCAGGCGATCAGCGTGGCATCGCTCGAGCCCGACAAGAGGCCGTTCGGCAGATCGATGTAGTCGTCGGTGCCGTCGAGGGTGGCGTGCCCCGCTCCGTCCAAGACGGCACCGCCTTGCAGGCGGCCATCGGCCGAGCCGACCGAATCGACGGCGCGCGTGCCGTCGCCGTCGAAGCTATAGCGATGGATCAGATGGGAAGGCGCGAGCGCAGGCGGGGCGGCCGCGTCCGTGACGATCGGCGCGAGCAGGGTCACGTGAGTTTCGCCGCAAGCAACCAGCCAGGCGGCGAAGGTCAGCGCGATCAGCGATGAGCGATGAACCATGCCGACGCGCTCACTTACCGGCAGAGGCGTGCGCGATGCGCGTGGCAGCGCGGCGCGCCTCGGGGGCCAGCGGCGAGCTCGGATAGCGGCCGAGCAGCTGCTCGAGCAGGCTCTGCGCCAGCTGTGGCTGGCCCACACGCTCGGCGGCCAGGGCAGCTTGGAACAAGCGACGCTCTTCGCCCAGGGTGCCACGCTCCGAATGCCGCGCGTTGCCCCGCGGCAGCGGCTGTGGCTCGCTGCGCACGGGCTCGAGCGGAACGGGTTCGACGGCAGGCGCAAGCGGCGTGTGTTGGGCGACGGGCGAGCCGACGCTCGAGTCGCAGCCCCAACGGTCACCCGCATTCAGGGCCGTCAGGTTGCCATCGTGCTGAACGACGACTACGCCATCGGTGACCTCGACGCAGGTCTGCGCGCCGTGGCTTCGCTTCGCATCCACGCGTACCGAAAACACGGTGCCGTGTACGACCACGCGTGCGTCGGGCGTTTCCACGGAAAAGTGTTGTCCTTCATGCATGTGCGGCACATTGCAGATCAAAAGTCCTTGCTTGAGCTCGACTTGATTGACCCTAGCGAGTCCGGAAAGCGACACACGCGTGGCCGCGCCCAATTGCAGCCCCAAACCCGCGCTGGTCACCAGCTCCGCCGAACCGTCCGCGGCGCTTTCGATCTCGCCCGGCTCGTGCGGCAAGGCTTCGCCCGTGTGCAGAGCGCGCGGAGTGCCCCCCGAACGTTGCAGAGTTTGGCCGACGCTGCCTACGAAGGTGATGGCCAGCGCGGGCTCGGAGGAAGCGCGCCGGCCGAGACGGTACACGCCGAACGCCACGCTGGCGGCCACCGCCAACGAAAGCGCTGCGTACCCCGTACGGCGGCGTAGGCGCGAAGCACGCTCCGCCGCCAACCCTCGCACGTAGCGCGAGAGCGACGAAACGACGCGCGCGCGCCGCGCCCCGAGCCGCTCCTGATCCACACTGACCGGTCGCTCGCGAAGTGGCGCGAGCAGCCGCCGGAGCTCACTGGCTTCGTCGCTCACGACGACCTCCCCAGGCGAATGCGCGCACGACGCAGCAGCTCTTTCCGGCCGCGCACCAGCCGTGATTGCGCGGCCGCCACGGATACTCCCATGATCAGCGCGATCTCCGTGAGCTCGTGCCCGTGCACGTCGTGCAGCAACACGGTCTCCGCCTGGACCGCGTCCATCGAGCCCAAAATCGCGTGCAGCTCCTCGAGCTCGGCGCGGGCCTCGAGCTGCCGCTCCAAGTTCCCGGAAGGGACGCTGACCGCGTGCTCGCTGCCCCGCGCGCGATCCTCCCAAACCAGAGCACGTTCGCGGATGCGCGCGCGCAGAGCATCGACCGCGACGTTGGAGGCGATCGCGCTGGCCCAGGTCGATAAACTACAGGCCCCAGCGAATTTGCGTTCCACCAGCGTGCGGATGGTGCGTTCGAAGACGACCTGCACGTGGTCTTCGTGGTCGGCGTTGCTTTGCAAAACGCGGCGCAGCACGCGGTCGACCACCGGATGGAGACGGTCGTACAGCGTCTCGGCCGCCCATTCTTCGCCCGCGACCAGGCCTGCCACGATCTGCTGGTCCGAGGGCTGCTCACCTTCGCGCTGGCCCTGGCCCCCGTCGAGCGCTCGCAGGCGTTTGAGCTGGGACATCGGATCGATCATGTTCTCACGGGGGATCATCGAGGGCCAGGCGTCGTGCCACTCCGGATGAGTGATTGGTCGCCAGAGAAGGCGCTCAGCAGTCAGCGAAAGTCGTAGCGCACTGCAGAAAGCAGCCCCCAGACGAAAGGCGGCAGTTCCTCGCTCTGGCCACCGTTCACGTCGATCACGACCCGGGGGCCCAGAACCCCGGCCTCGGCGCCAACGACCAAGGCCCAATTTTTGGCCCAATAACCGCTGAAATCGAGCCCCAAACGCGGCCCCCAGCGAGTGCGTCGCGCGCTCTCGCTGCGCTCTCCGTCCGTGGCCTGGATGCGCAGCGTCTCGAGCACGAGCTCGCCTCGCGCTTCGAACGCGGCCCGCTGACGCGCAAAGCTCACGCGCAAGCCTCCGCCCAACGAACCGGTTGTCCAGCTCAAATCCGTGCTTTCCGAGCTGCCGACAGTGTAGGCGCCGCTCACGCAGGCGAACACCGGCGTGCCCGAAAGCACAATCCCGAAGCGCCCGAACGGCCCTCCCCGAAGCGGCGCGCCACGCACTTCGGAACCGGCGGTGACCCCCAAGTCCAAACGCAGCCAAGGCGATGGGCGGACCGCGGACTGCGCGCGACCGAGCGCTGCCGGCTGAGCCGTGGCAACGGGCACGGGCGCGGGCTTCGGTTCGCTACGGCTCGGGATCGCAGGCTGCGCCAGCACCAAAGCCGCCACGACCACGCCCGCCGAAGCCCAGCGCTCCTCCTGCGAGTCCCGCTCCTTGAACTCGAGCTCGCTGCTCGCGACGCGGCCGCCCTCGCGCTTGCCCTCGTACAGTTCGATCGTGAGCCTGGCTTGGCCTGCAGAGCCGTAGCGCACCACCGCATACCAACGCGCCGCGCTGTCCGAGCCCGCGTTCGAGCCCGAAAGCACGCATTGCTCGGGCCCCAGCGCGGCGTTGCAGGTCGAAAGGGTACACGCTACCGCTGCCGCCTCGATGGGCGGAACATCAATCGCGACCGCGAACGCCATTCGCAGCCAAGGCTAGTCCGATCCTCTGCTCAGGGCGCCCCGTAGTCGGGTGGTCGCCGGCTTTTGACGGCGTTGATCGTGGCCTTGAGCTCGTCGCCCTGCTCGCGCAAGCACGCGTAGCAGTCGTCACTCTTCTTTGGGCCACAGCCGTGCTTGCTGCCGAGCTTGAGCAACAGCTGCGCCGAGCGCCGATCTCCATCCTTCAGCGCTTTGGGCAAGAGCGTCTTGTACTGCTCGCAGCTCTCGGCCAGGCGCAGCTCGAGTGCGACGGCCAGCGCGGGCGAGGCCTTCGGTCGCACATCCGCGCTGTACACCAGAGCGCGCGCGAGATCCGTGGTATCGCTGCGCACTGGGGTGCGGGTCCACACCTCGTACAACAGGTCCGCGCCGATCGGCGCGGGCAGCGCGGCCATGCCCGTGAGCGCGTCGGCGCTGGTTCGAGGATCGTCGGTCAGCCGCAGCAGCTCGCTCTGCGTTGCAGGCTCCTTGCCCAACGCGGGGTTGGCTTCGACCTTCACCCGCAGCGCCTTGGAGGACGCACGCAGCCTTTCGTCGTGCGCATCGGCCAGCAGCGCGAGCTCACGAGCGTTCAACGACTCGGGCGGCCGGCTCGCGAGCTTCGAAAGCTGTTCCGCGCTGGCCTCGCTGTGCATCTCCTGGCTCTGCACAGCGGCGGTTCGGGCGCTCGCGACGGAATGCATCAACTTTGCTCCGTGGTGCGCCGCCATCGCGCGCAGCACCCCTACCGCGGCCACGGCGATCAGGGCCGGTGCGAGCAACATCCACAGCGCGGGATGCCCGTCGAGAAAACGCCGCGCGCGTTCGAACTGCCCGACCTGCCAAGGTGCTTCCGACGAGCGGCTCGACCCGGCAGCGAGCGGCTCGGACGCGGGGTCACCAGCTGCCGAAAGCGGTGGTCGACTCGGCAGTGCCATGGGTGGCACGGGGGGCGGCTCGACCTCCGCCGACGAGGTGCCCGCACGGACGAACACGGGCTTGCGCAGGGGCGACTCGGCCGACGATTCGAGGCGCGGCGGTGCCACGCCGAGCAAGGTCTGGTCAGCGCCGCCGCGAGGCGCGGGGTCCCGCGAATCATCGTGCTCGGACATTCACGCGCAGCGTACCACGCATGTCGCATTTCGTGATCGTTCCGCGAGCCTTACGCCATCAGCCGGGGGTGAAAGCATTGACTCGGGCGGGGCGCCCTTTTGCTGGGGTTACTGGCTGTTTTGCGACAATTTTGTGGTGTTCTCCGGCGGAAGCGGCAGACCGTGTCGCTTTGGCCTACGACGCAGCTGCGGATTGCCCCTCCGAGGCGATTTCCGCGCTGCCGTCGAAAGCCGTGGCGGCCACTTCGATGGCCCCGGCGCACCCGGTGCCGCGCGGGCGTTGCGCGTGTCGATCGTGCGAGAGACGGCGGGCTTCCGCGGGACGCTTCAAGCCACTAGCGAGGACGCGACCTGCGCGTCGCCTCGCAAGAATCGAAAAAGCGGCGCACCACGCAACCCCTGACCGATCTGGAGACGGTCCCGACGTTGGCCGACCTCGGCCCGTCTCCCGAGGAGCAATTGGCGCAGCGCCTCGCGCGTGAAGAATTTTCGGCTGTCGCCAAGCGCTTTCGAGCTCGCTTGGCCACGCCAGAAAGGCCGCGCGAATGAGCGCCAGCGACCACCACGGCTCCAACGACGAACGCTTCGAGCGTCTGCTGATCGACTCGGCGCGAGGCGACGAATTGCCGAGCAACGTCGACGCTGCCTGGGATAGATTCGGCGCCGCGCTCAACGCTGCGGGCGGGCTCGCCGTGGGCGCGGCAGGCGCCATCGCCGCGCGCCGCGCGCAGCGCTGGCTGGCCGCCAAATGGCTGATTTGGGGCGCACTGACGGGCAGCGCGCTGACCGCGCTGAGTCTGCGTCCGAGCCACGAGCCGCACGCGCTCCAGAGCGCGGCAGCGCCTGCAGTGATAGCCGTGCCCGCCGTTGCGAACAGCGCACGCGCGGCAGGAATCGAGCTCGAAGCGCGCCACATACCAGGGACCCCGCCAGGAACAACCAAACCCAAGCTTCGTTCGGCTCCAGCACGCACGTTCGCTGCGTCCCCGTCGCATGGCGAGGCACCGGCGCCGCCCCACTCGACGCTCGCTGCCCAAGTCAGCCTGCTCGATACCGCGCGCAGCGCGCTCGCCGCCGGTGCCTATGCGGAAGCGCTCAGCCTGGCCGAGCGCTATCGCACGGAGTTTCCCAATGGGGAGCTTGCACCCGAGGCCGAGGTCGTCGCCATCGAGGCGCTGGTCGAGCGCGCAGAAAGGCAGCCGGCGGCCCTGCGCGCAGCCCGCTTTTTCGCGCGTTATCCGGGTGATCCGCACAGCGCACGCGTGAAATGGCTGGTGCGCTGAGCGGCCTGGTTGACAGCGTGCACGAGCGGGGTGACGTGCTCGGCGTGACCGTTGGCTTTTCGCTACTGCGCGCGACCGCACAGGGCGCACGCGCGGGTGTGCTGCACACGCGCCGGGGCGACATCCCGACGCCGGTGTTCATGCCAGTCGCTACGCGCGCCAGCTTCCGTCACATCTCGCTTGCTGACGCGCGCAGCAGCGGCGCCCAGATCATCCTGTCCAACACATACCACCTGTTGGACGCGCCCGGCCCGGAGGTGTTCGAAAGCTTCGGCGATATCCACCGCTTCATGGGTTGGACGGGCGCGGTGCTGACCGACAGCGGCGGCTATCAGATCTTCTCCTTGCCGGGCGAGCGCAGCATCACGGCGCGCGGCGCGCACTTTCGCTTGCCGAGCGGCCGCAAACACCTGCTGACGCCGGAATCCAGCATCGAAATGCAGCAAGCCATCGGCAGCGAGATCATGATGGCGCTCGATGTGTGCGTCGACTCGACCTCGAACGAGCTGCACACGCGCGAAGCCATGGCCACCACCCACGCTTGGGCGGCGCGCAGCCTGGAAGCACACGCGCGTAGCCCACGAGGGCAAGCGCTGTTTGGCATCGTGCAAGGCGGCGTGCACCCCGTGCTGCGCGAAGAGAGCGCCGCAGCCATTACCGCGTTGCCCTTCGACGGCTTCGCCATCGGCGGCCTAGCGGTCGGCGAGACGCGCAGCGAGCGCGAAACGATGACCGCCCTGTGCACGCCGCTCTTGCCCCCGCACAAGCCACGTTACTTGATGGGAGTCGGCACACCGCTCGATCTGGTTGAAGCGGTGCACCGAGGAGTCGACCTGTTCGACTGCATCTTGCCCACGAAAATGGCGCAACAGGGTTGGGCGTACACGTTCCGGGGCGTGCTGGAGGCGATGCGTCCGGCCATGCGGCACGCGCAAGGGCCGCTCGAGCCCGGCTGCACTTGCCTCGCCTGTCAGAGCCAACCGCTCGGCTACATCCATCACCTACTGCGCGTCGGAAATGCACAGGGCGTGCGCTGGCTCGCGATCCACAACATCCATCACACGCAAGCCTTGATGGCGCGCCTGCGCAGCGCCATCCTTGCGGACGGCTGGGATGCGCTTTATCACGAGCTCTGCCTGCAGCTGCCGCAGCGGCTGAAAGAGCCGCTGCTCGGGTAGCTATTCCTTCGCCCGACCGTGCTCGTCCGAAGCCCGGAGCACGGCGCCCAGGGTCGTCGCCTTCGGCGCGGTGCTCTGCATGGCGAAGCCGAAAATAGCCGCGAACACCGCGAGCACCAAGGTCGGCTTGTAAGTGCGACCGAGCACGCCCGCCAGATCGCCCCCTGCGCTTGGCCTTGCGCACCATGAGTCAGCGCGGCTGCGAAGCGTGCGCGGCTAGAACATCCGCCACGCACAGCGTCAGTTTGCGTGCGGTCGGCAGATGCAGAAACTCATTCGGGCCGTGCGCATTCGAGCCTGGGCCGAGTACCCCGGTAATGCAAAACTGAGCCTTCGGAAATTTGTCGCCCAGCATGGCCATGAACGGGATCGAGCCGCCTTCTCCCAAATACATGGCGGGCTTGCCGAAATGCCGCTTCGAGGCGATATCCAGTGCATTTGCCAGCCAAGGCGAAAGCTTCGGCGCGTCCCAGCCATTGCTGCCACCGTCACCCGTGAAGCTCACCTTCGCGCCATAGGGCGGATCCTTCTCGAGCACCGACTTGACCAGTGCGGCGGCCGCCTTGGCGTCGAGCCGCGGCGGCACGCGCAGCGACAATTTCAGGCGCGTGACCGGTCGCAGCACGTTCCCGGCACTGGCGATCGCCGGCAGGCCTTCCGCACCCGTGACGGACAACGCGGGACGCCAAGTGCGATTCAAGATCAGCTCCGCGTTGTCGGCGAGCACGGCGCGCACGCCCGGCTGCAACGGCAGCTTCTGCCAAATCTCGTCCGTCAGTACCTCGGCCACGGCGCGAGCCTGCGCCGCGCGCTCCGCTGGGATCGGCACGTGCAACGCTTCGAGCTTGATCGCGCCGGTGCCTGCGTCTTCCAAACGCTCGAGCAACTGACGCGCAACGCGGAAGCTCGAAGCCACGACGCCCGAGCCGTCGCCCGAGTGCACGCCTTCACTCAGCAGCGACACTTCGAGCGTGCCTACGACCAGCCCGCGCAGCGAAGTCGTCGACCACAGTTGCTCGTAGTTGGCGCAGCCGGAATCGAGGCACACGACCAAGGACAGCTCGCCGATCCGACCCGCCAAATGCTCGATGTATGCCGGCAAATCATAGCTGCCCGACTCTTCGCAAGCCTCGATCAAGATCAGCGCGCGCGCGTGCGGCAGGTTGTCTCGGCGCAGGGCCGCGAGCGCGGTGAGCGAGGCGAAGATCGCGTAACCGTCATCCGCCCCACCACGGCCATACAGCTTGTCGCCCTCGAGCACCGGCTGCCAGGGGCCGAGTCCCTCACGCCAACCAGTCATCTCCGGCTGCTTGTCGAGGTGTCCATAAAGCAGCACCGTGTCCCCCGCGGCACCGCCCGTGCCCGGCACATCGATGAAGATCACCGGCGTGCGTTCGCCGAGCTGGACGACTTCGAGCGTGGCGCCCTCCGGCAGCGCCTCGCGCGCCCAGCCCGCAAGCAGCTCCACCGCGCGATCCATATGCCCGGCTTGCTTCCAGCCCGCGTCGAACGACGGGCTCTTGTTCGGGATCGCGATGTATTTCGTCAACGTGGGCACGATCGAATGCGCGAAGCGCTCCGCGACCCAGCTCGAAGTCTCGTCACTGACTGGCATCTGGCCAGTCTACTCTAAGGCGATTGCGCGGGCGCGCGTCCAGGCGCGCGGCGCGCGCCGAAGCCCGTTTCGACGCCCTTGTCGAACGCGGCTTTCAACTCGCTGGCTTGATTTTGTCGGGCCAGCGAGAGCTCGGCCTGGGCGTTCAGCCGGGCGGTTTCCGAGGCATTCTTCTCGGCCTCGAGCCGCTCCCGCTCTGCTTCCGCTTTTTGGCGAGCGCTGTCGGCTGCCGCCTTGTCTTGCTGGGCCTGCGCGCGCTCGCGCTCGGCCTGGGCACGCGCGCCTTCCGCGACGGCCTGGTCGCTGCGCGCCTGATCGCGCTCGGCCTCCGCTTTCCAGGTGGCCGTCTCGGCATTGGCTTGCGCGTTCTTGGCCGCATGACGTTCGGCCTCCGCCTTGTCGAGCGCGACGTCGAACGCGGCTCGCTCCTGCTGTGCGCGCGTGCGAGCCTCTTTTTCGACGTTCTTGCGCTCTTGCTCGAGGTGCTCGTTGGCAAGCGCCAAGCGCGCGGTCTCGGCCTCGAGCGTCGCGACCACTTCGGTGATCTTGCGCGCCTTGTCCACGGCACCGAGCGCCGGATCGGCGATGATTTTATCAAGCGTGGTGCCCGCGCGATGGAGCTCATCGGACGCCGCACTGGCCTTCTTCAAGGCCGCGCTGGTGGCTTGCTTGGCCTCGCCCATGGTGCGCTTGTGCCATTGATAGCCGACCAGGCCACCGATGCAGGCCGCCAGTGACAAGCCACCCGCCACACTGACCAGCTTGCTACGTAGCTCGCTCGCGTGCTGCCGGCGAGAAAGCTCACTGTCCCACTCGAGCAGCACCGACAGCTCGGCCAAGAACCGACGCGCGCGAGGGCGCTGCAAGGGATCGAGCGCAAGCCAACGGCTGAACGCTTCGCTCAACTGCGCGCGCGCTGCGCCGGTCACCTCGGGCAGCGCGCCGGCCGGCAAAGGCGAGCGCGCACGCTGGGCATGAATCGGCGCGAGCTCTGCGCGCAAAGCAGTCAAAGCAGCGGGGGTCGCCTCGTTCCCCGTCTCGTTTTGAGCGATGTCATGGCCCGCGAATTTCGAGCCGATCAGCGAGAACAGCAGGGTCGCTGCCAGGGCATACACATCCACCTTCTCGGTCAGCGCCGCGTGTTCCTCGCCCAGCATGCCGCCGATCAGCGCCTCGGTTTGCTCGGGCGCCGCGAAGGGGAAGGTCGCCACGAGCGGTCGGTTCGCGTGCTCGCGCGCCGCGCCGCCCAGGTCGAGCAAGACTGGATGATGCTCCGCCACGCCGGCCATGGTCGCCAAGTAGATGTTGTCGGGCTTGATGTCTTGATGCCGGAGACCCAAGCTGTGCATCTCGCACACGCCCCCCGCGATACGCGTGAACACGGCGTGCGCCCGAGCGAGCGATAGGCTACCCCGGCCCTTCAACAGCGCCGCCAAGTCCAAGCCCCTGTAGAGCGGCATGGTGTACCAAAGGTACGGCTCGGCTGCGCCTGCCTCCACGCCATGCTCGTTGAGCTGCACGACGTTCGGATGCGCAATCGCAGCCAAGGCACGCAGCTCATGCTCGGCATACTCCCGAGGGTACCGGCGCAGCCCGACGACCTTCAGCGCGACCTGTTGTCCCGTCTCCTCGTCTTCTGCCGCGAACACCCGCCCGAAAGCACCCTCCCCGAGCAGCGCCCGCAATACGCAACGCCCGCCCACCTTCTCCCCACAGCTCGGCAACTGAGCCGTGTCGAGAGGCCCAGTCGACAGCGGCGCGCGCACCAGTACCGGCCCAGAATCCGGCACATGCTCGGCTTCCGGCCTAAAACCAGGCACTTCTGGCACAGGCCAGGCCTGGATCGTGCGCGTACGCGTGCTGAGGCGAGAGGCAAGCTGCGGTGCGGTCACGTGCTCGATTTTAGTCGATCAGCCAGCGGGCAACAAAACAACTGGCGATCGAAGGCTCGAACTGGGGCAGCGATGCACACTTAGCGATGTGCGACGAAGCTCAGCGCTTGTTGGCAGCGCGGGCGGAGCCCGCTAAATAGGCCCTGATGTGCGCTCTCATCCCGTCCTGGCTGCCCCATGCGCGCCTCCGATGAAGGCCCGCTCGGCGAGCGCGATGGCGACTTCGAGCTCGTGACTCTGCGCAACGGCGCGCGCGCCGTGCGTCACCTGGGTCACGGTGAAGTGATGCATCCAAGCGTGGGCCCCTGGCAGGAGGCACGCGCGCTGTACGTCGAACAGTCCCGCTTGGAGGAAAAGCTACGAGTCGAGGGGCCGCCCTTGCACGTCTGGGACGTCGGGCTCGGCGCAGGCACGAACGCGATCGCGGCACTCACTTGCGCGCGCGAGCTGGGCGCAGGACAACGCCGTGAGCTGCGCGTCGTGAGCTTCGAGATCGATTGTGCGCCGCTACGCCTGGCGCTGTCGGACGCTGCGGGTTTCCCGTTTTTGCAGCCATTTGCCGCCGCGGGCGAAGCGCTGCTGAAGGGCCAGCGCTGGAGCGAGGGGCGGTCGCACTGGCAGCTGCATCTCGGTGACGCGGCAGAGCTGTGGCGCGGCGTTTGGGAACCGGCAGATCTGATCTTTTTCGACCCCTTCTCACCCGCGTCGAATCCAGCGCTGTGGACGCCCGCGGCGTTCGCGGCCTTGCGCGCGCACGCGCGCAGCGACGGCGACGGCTGCACGCTGTTCACCTACAGTGCGGCCACGCCTACGCGCGTATCGCTGCTGCTGGGCGGCTTCTACGTGGGGACGGGGATCGCCACGGGCATGAAAAAGGAGACCACCGTGGCCGCGACCGAGCGCGAGTTGCTGGCACAACCGCTCGATGCGCGCTGGCTTGCGCGCTGGGAGCGCTCGGCGGCCCAGGCACCACACGGCCAGCCGTTGAGCCCGGAGATCGCGCGTGCGGTGCGGGAGCACCGGCAATTCTGAGCCCGCAGGGAAGCGCCGCGTCCGACGCGCGCGCCTTGGCGTCGCTGCGCATGGTTATTTCGGCGCTGATTTTGCTGTCGCCCGAGCTTCACCAAGCCGCGGCGTTGGCCGCGCGGCCCGAGCTGCTCGACTTCGTGCCGGAGGGCGCGCATTGGCTCGCGGCGCTGCATCTGACGCCGAGCTCGGCACAAGCGCTGCGCGTCGTCGCGCTGTCGAGCGGTGCGTTCGCCCTGCTCGGCTACTATTCGCGCACCGCACTTTCGCTGCTCACGCTATCGGCGCTGCCGCTGTATGCGCTCTCGCAATTCAGCGGGGCCGTGCTGCACGACATGCATCTGTTTTGGTTCTCGGGGCTGCTCGCGCTGAGCCCGTGCGGCGACGCCTGGTCGCTCGATAGTTGGGGCCGAACGGAGAGACGCGCGGCGCGCGAGTACGCGCTGCCAGTCGCCCTGTGTCGAGCGTTCCTGGGCGTGATCTATTTCTTTCCAGGTCTGCACAAGCTGCTCGAATCAGGCTGGGAATGGGCCGCCGCGCCGAACATGCTGGCCCAGATGCACGCCAAGTGGTTCGAGCTTTCGGAGCTGCCTGGGCTGCGCATCGATCGCTACCCGTGGCTGTGCGCGCTCGGCGGGCATGCCGTCTTGCTCTTCGAGCTCGGCTTCCTTCCGCTGGTCAGTTGGCGCAAAACGCGCACGCTCGCGGCACTGCTGGGGATAGGCTTTCACTGGGCGACGCAAGCCTTCCTGTTCATTCCATTCCTGAGTCTGTGGGCCTGCTACGTCGTGCTCGCCCCTTGGGATTGGCTAGGCCAACGCTCGCGCAACGGGACGCCAAAACCGACACCGAAACCGGCAGCGAAGCCGGGGCGACGTGCCGGGCGCGCGACGCTGCCCGCGGCGCTTTTTGGCGGGACCGTGCTCACGCTCGCGGTGGTGCAGGGCGTGCGCGGTCAGACCCAAGCCTGGCCGATCGCGTGCTATCCGACCTTTGCCGCAATCATCGGCGACAGCTTGCCCGATCTGCTGATCGAAGCCGAGTCGGCCAGCGCTCAGCCAGTGCGCTTCACCGGCCGTGAGCGCGGGCCGCGCACGCAAGCCGAATGGGGCCGCGTCTTTCGCATCTCGGGCGCGTACGGCAGCCCACCCGATGCGCGCGCCTTGCGCGAGCACGCGCTGGATGCCGCGCGTCGAACGGGGATCGCACTTCTACCTGGGAGCACCGTGCGCGTGTTTCGCGCTGACTACGCGACGCAACCCGAGCTTTGGAACCGCGCGCCGCGAAACGCGGTCTTGCTGAGTAGCTTCCGTCTCGAGCCGTAGGCTCGCTCGGACTTCGCCAGGCGCAAGCTGAGCTGGAACCGTTCAGCGCTCGTCATGCAGTCCCACCGGTTTGCCTGCCACCAGCGCCGGGGTCACTCGACCACGACGAACCTTGCGCGCCCCGCGTCAAAGCCGCAAAGCCGTTGCCGCCCCAGGAACCGGTGGCTCCGGTGGCTCCGGTGGCTCCGGGGTGCCCGTTGGAGCCAGTAGCTCCGGCGGGCGGCCCTTTGGAGCTCGTCGCGCCGGTGGCGCCGTTCGAGCCAGTACCTCCAGTAGGCCCCTGGGCGCCGGTACTTCCGGTGGCACCTCGAGAGCTCGCGCCACCGGGATAAAAAACATCGCAGCCTGTCGAACCGCAGCCACCCGTCCCGCCCTGGCTCCCCACCGCGCCGTACCCGCCGCTGCCAGCGAAGGCGGGTGGAACCAAATTCCCGCTCGTCGGCGCGCCGCCCACCCCAACGTTGCCAGTCCCAGCCTTGCCAGTCCCAGCCTTGCCAGTCCCGGCGTTGCCAGTCCCAGCGCTGCCTTTGCCCGAGCTGCCGCCTTGTCCCGCGTGGGCGCTTCCTGCACCTGCACCGGCGTGCCCGCCCGAGTCAGCCGATTGTCCGCCGCACGCCGCAACGTAGTTGATGGTTGCCGCGCCGACTGACGCGATCAAAAGCTTCCGCGACCCCGCCATTTTCCGCATATCGACAGCCACCTAAGCATGCTTCCCCGCTGACGAAAACGGCAAAGAAGCCAATCGTGCGCTGGACGCAACCCAATCCTATACAGCAGCTTCGTCTGGAATGAAGAACTCGGACAGCTGGGCGTGGATCGGAATGCCGCGCGCCTCGAGTGGCTCGATGACCAGGGTTTGCATCGAGCGGCAGGCGAGCTTGAGGTAGGCGTCCGTTTGCATCCAGCCGAGCACGTCGTCTTCGAGCCGCGGGTCGTGGCGATGCGCATGCAGATCGACCCACTGTGAGTACAGAAAGCGAATCGCCAGGTCAGCAGACACGCCAAGACGCGCCTTGTCGGCTTCCGAGAAACGCGGACAGGCCCAGTCGAGGAAGGTGAAGCCGAATACGCCGTGCGCGGCTTCGTCCTTCACGATCCGGCCGAGCACTGCCTTCGGCAGCGGGTGTTTGGCGACGTGCCAGGTGGCGCGTAAGAGTGGGATGGAGATCGCCTCGCCGACGCAGAAGAAGCGCACCACCAAGTCCGCGGCTTGCAGCAAGGGGCTCAGTGAAACATCCGAGCCGACCACCATCGCTTTGGGATCGTGGATGATTTCCGTGCCGCCGCCGAACTCCATGGCCATGCGCGCGCACAGTTCGACGTGCACCATTTCATCGAGTGGGAAGCGCGACGCGACCGCGATCAGGTCGAGCGGGGCGCGCGCCTCGATCAACGCCTGCAACGTCAATGCGCAAGCGGCACCGGTGCGGTGCTCCTGATACGCCGAGCCAGTCCAGGCTTTGCGTGCGGTGAGTCGCTGCTCCGCGCTGACCTGAGATAAATCGAGCGAGCCCCAAGGCATCCCTTCGACCTCGGGCCGCATGCGTCGAAAGCGTTGCTCGGTGGCGCCCCCGAGCAACTCGAGCTCGAACAGCTCAGCGTTCATTGTCCCGCAACACCACCAGAATGGCCTCCGGAACCACTCGTTCCGCCAGAGCCCGACTTGCCTCCGGAAGGCCCCCAACCACTGGCATTGTCGATGCCTCCAGAACCGCCGAGCGGGGGTGGCAACAGATTGCCACTCGTGAAACCCGCGCCTCCGAAAGCGGCTCCTGCACGACCCGCGGAACCGCCGGTACCCGCAGCCGCTGCGCCGCCCGCCACACCGCCCGCGCCGCCGCCCGCCGCACCGCCGCCCGCCGCGGCGCCCGCGCCGCCTCCGCCGAAATTCGGGGTACCGGCCGTGGGCGCGACGAGGTTTCCACTCGTGGGCGCGCCGGCGCTGCCTGCAGCCCCTTTGCCCGCGCCGCCGCCTTGCCCGCTGTGCGCGCTTCCGCCCTCGGGCGGCGCGACCAAGTTGCCGGAGGTCTGCGATTCCCCGCCGCACGCCGCAACGTAGTTGATGGTCGCGACGCCCACAGACGCAATCAACAGCTTGCGAGCCGAAGTCGGTTTGCGCATAGCCCTAGTGAAGCACGGCTCGTGCCAGGGCGAAACAGCCAGAATCGCGCTATTTTCAAGGAAAGTCCGCGCGATTTGGCTCAGCCTGTGCCATGGGTTTGGATGGTCACGCGACACGGCGTGCCCGGCGCAGCCTTCGGCGTCGCGGACGCGCCCTTCACGATCCTGGGAACGCCCTGCGCGCCGCGTTAACGTCGAGACCATGGACCGCCTAGCCTGGGTGCAGCAACTTCAGACCATCGCCCAAGCCGGACTCACCTACACGCGCGATCCGTACGATCGACAACGCTTCGAGCAATTGCAAGTGTTGGCCGCGGACATCGCCGAAAGCATCACGCCGGCAACGCAGGAACCGTGGCTCGACATCATTCGCGCCGAGAAAGGCTACGCCACGCCCAAAGTGGACGTGCGAGCCGTAGTCGAGCAACACGGCAAGTTGCTGTTCATGCGCGAGTCACATGATAACTTGTGGTCGCTTCCGGGAGGCTGGGCGGACATCGGCGCATCTCCATCGCAAATGGCAGAGCGCGAGGTGCTCGAGGAAACGGGGTACGAAGTCGAAGCCAGCAAATTGCTGGCGGTATACGACAAGGCGCGTCACCAGCATCCGCCCGAGCTTTGGTACTGTTACAAAATATTCGTGCGTTGCGAGCTGCGCGGCGGCGCGCCCACTCGCAGCATCGAAACGCTCGACATCGAATTTTTCGGCGTGAACGAGATCCCGCCCCTGTCGACGCCACGCGTGACGGAGGCCCAGGTGCGACGCATGTTCGAGCACCTCGCCCAGCCTGACTTGCCGACGGATTTCGACTGAGGGCTCGGCGCGTTTCCTGCACGCGTTCTGGCGTCTCGAGCAAGACGCTGAACCAGGAGGCAGGCATGCAAGCCATCGTATTGTCGGAGTACGGCGATCCCAATCGGCTCGAACTTCGGGATCGTCCGGAACCTGAGCCGGGTGCCGGTCAAATCAAGGTACGCGTAGCCAGCGCCGGCCTCAATCCGGTGGATTGGAAGCTGCGCAGCGGCGCACTGCAAAAAGTGATGCCGCTCGAGCTGCCCGCGATCCTGGGGCGCGATGCCGCAGGCGAGGTGGTTCGCGTCGGCGCAGGCGTGACCGCGTTCAAGGAGGGCGACCACGTGCTCGGGCTCGTGAATGGTGGCTATGCGCAATACGTGGTCGCTGCGGAGGAAGCGTGGGCCAAGATCCACGAGGGTCTCACGAGCAAAAACGCGGGTGGGCTGCCGCTCGCGCTACTCACGGGCGATCAATTGGCCGAGGCGACCCTAGGCCCGAGCGCTGGCGCGGGACTGACGGTGTTGGTCACGGGCGCGCTGGGCGGGGTGGGGCGGGTTGCCGCATGGAGCATTCGGCAACGGGGCGCACGGGTACTGGCCGGCGTGCGCTCGAAGCAAGTCGATGAGGCAAAATCGCTCGACGTGGACGGCGTCGTGGCGCTCGACGACGACAACGAGCTGGCCGAGCTCAGCGACCTCGATTGCGTCGCCGACACCGTGGGCGGTGAGACACTGGTCAAGCTGCTGCCCAAGATCAAGCGCAATGGCACGATCGGCAGCGTGCTCGGCGAGCCCAAAGGAGCGCGCGCACGCGGCTTGCTGGTCAGCTCGATCATGTCGCACCCCGACAGCGCACGCCTCACGTTGCTTGCCGGCGCAGTCGCCGCTGGGTCGCTCGCAATCCCGATCGCCAAGCGCTTTCCACTCGCCGAGGCGTCCGCTGCTCACGCGCTAGCCGAGCGCGGCGGCATCGGCAAAGTGCTGCTGATGCCGTTCACGTGAGATTGGCACGCCCCCTGCACTCACGCGCGCAACCCCGTGCAACGACGATGGGAGGATAGACGAAATCATGCCGGAAGAACGAACCAAGCGGCGCGCCGCGAAAGACAAAGCCAAAGGTAAAGCTCCGAGCACCCAAGCGGGCGAGTTCGTCCGTGAGGAGATCGATCACGTACGCGAAGGCAAGCACGGCGCGCGCTCGACCAAACAGGCGATCGCCATCGGGCTCTCGAAAGCGCGCCGAGCCGGCGTGGCTTTGCCGCCCCCGAAAGCGGGCAGCACCTCCAAGCGCACGCGCCAAAGCGCCGCCCGCGACAGCGCGCGAGGTCGCGCCGAGCCCACACGCAAGCCGTCCCCGCGCCGCAGCCGCGCCACGCGCAAAGCGCTCGAGCGCGAACCGCGCGCCGCAGCGACTACCACTGCGCTGTCCCGCCAGGCGCATGCGTCCGCGCGCCGGCGCGGCCCCGCCGCGCGCAAAGCCGCCGCCCGCAAAGCCGCGCAAACTCGCGCTCGCCGAAGCAGCGCCGCCAAGCACAAGCACTGACTCTGCAGCCTGGGCGGCGCGACCGAGGGCAAGGGCCTCGCGTCGCGCCGCCTCGGGTGACTTGGATTGAGCAATCCACCCGCCGGTGCCACACTCGGCGCGTGCCGCGCAAGCCCATCTCGAGCAAAGCCATTGTCCAGGCGCGGCCCGACGGCAAATTCCGTTTTGCCGTCGTAGCTGACACGCACTCAAAGCCGCACCCGGCGACCGAACAGCGCATCCGTGAGCTGGAGCCGGATGCGATTTTGCATGCAGGCGACATCGGTGAGCTCACGGTGTTGGAGCGGCTGGGCGAGCTCGCACCCGTGTTCGCGGTGCGCGGCAACATCGACGTGCAAACCAGCAACGTCCCGGACGTGCTGACACTGGAATTGATGGATGGCGAGCGCATGAAGCTGCGGCTGTTGCTGTTGCATATTGCCGTGTATGGCCCGAAGCTGCGCGCAGAAGTCGCGCGGCTGGCCAGCCGCGAGCGCGCATCGCTGGTGGTGTGCGGGCATTCACACGTGCCTTTCATCGGCCGCGACCGCGGGCTCACCTTGTTCAACCCGGGCTCGATCGGTCCGCGCCGCTTTCAGCTACCGATCCTGCTGGGCACGATCGATATTTCACGCGAGAGCGCGCGTTTGACACACATCGATTGCGAGACGGGCAAAACCTGGTTACCGCCTTGAAATTTGCTATGACACAGCGATGGACCGGCTGGGGCTACTGGCGTTTTTGCGCAAACATCGCTTGTGCGTGCAGGCCTCGGTAGCGGCCGACGGCGGGCCGCAAGCGGCGGTCGTGGGCTATGCGGTGAGCGATCGGCTGGAGCTGGTTTTCGATACCTTGGCGTCGACGCGCAAGGCCCAAAACCTTCGCCGTGATGCACGCATCGCGATCGTGGTCGGTTGGGACAGCGAGCAGACCGTGCAGCTGGAGGGCTTGGCGGATGAACCGGTAGGCCAAGATTTGCTGCGCCTGAAGCAGCTGTACCTGACCGCCTTCAAAGATGGCGCCGAACGCCAGAGTTGGCCTGGCATCCGCTACCTGCGTGTGCGTCCGCGCTGGGCGCGCTTCAGTGATTTTAGCCCTGGCGGCTCGATCATCGAGCTGGACGAGAGCGCGCTGTCCCCCGCAAGCGAGTAGCAGCGCGCACGAAGGCGCGGCCCCTCAAGCGCCAAATAGCGAGCATGCCGCATTCCCCTTTGCAGTATGTTCTATGCTGGGCCAGAGATGCCGCCAACACCCGCTCGTCCGAAGCCGCTGTCCGCGGGCTGGGGCGTGATTTTGGCCGCGTTGAGCCACGCTTGCGCGAGCTCCGTTGCAGGCGCCGACGGCGACCTGGTCTCGCAAGCGCGGTTCCCAGAGCGGTTCGCGCAAATCTGGTGCCAATCAGTCGCGCCCTGCTGCTCGCCCGGAGAAGTCACGTACGACCCAGCGACGTGCAGAGCTCGAGCGCAGGATTTCGCCAGGGCTCTGCTCGAAAGGCGTGTCAGCAGCGAGGTGGCATATAGCGAAGCTTCCGGCACCCATTGCCTGGCTCGGCTCGAGCACGCTCTGGAGAGCTGTGAAGTCGAAGAGGCCAGCAGCGCCTGCGACTTGATCTTCGTCGGACCTTCAGCCGAGGGCACGGCCTGCAGCAACGGCAGTGAATGCGCGAGCGGCTATTGCGCGCTGGGCGAGGTCGCCTTGTCGGGCGTGTGCACCGAAGCCAGCTATCGCGTGCCGAGCCACGGCAAGCTCGGCGAGCCCTGCGTCGGGAGCTGCGGAGCTCCGGGGTCTTTTCAATGCCCCACTTCAATTTTGCCGAGCAGCGAAGGCACGACCACTTACTGCTACGCCGAGGACGGCCTGTATTGCCGCTTCGACCCCGACTCGCTCGACGCGCTCAGCTGTCAGCCCTACGCGGACATCGGCGCCGCCTGCACCGGAGGCGACTCGAGGTGCAGCCCCGGCTCCTTCTGTGTCGCTGGTAGCTGCATCGCCCAGCAAGCCACCGGCCCCTGCCTGGACGCGCCCGAGCTGTGCAACGCCCAAAGCTTTTGCGACACGAATCAGCAATGCCAAGCCAAAAAACCCAACGCAGCCGCTTGCCTCTCCGGCGAGGAATGCACGAGCAACAGCTGTGGCTCGGACGGGCAGTCCGAAGGCGTGTGCGACTCCGGCAACACGCTATTGGCTCACGCTTGCTCCGGGCTGCTTTGATGCATCACGCGTTGCCGTTCCACGCTTTGCCAGCCGTTCCGGGGGTGGGTCACTCGTGACGTCAAAAGTGACCGCCCCCGGGAACCAGGTCCTCCGCGAGACCTTTCCGGAAAAATAACAAAGTTCGTACACACACGTGTGTGTACGTACACACACCAATGCCGTTCACTTGAGAGCTTTCGCGCCGAATTTCGCCGGAAGCGCGCGTTCACGACTAGAAATGGAGTTCGAACTCGAACTCGATTTTTCGCGAGTCAACCCCTCCGAGCGAATGTGAGCGTGACTGATTCTCAGCTCCGACAAAAAGAGCGGGGCGCTTTCCTAAATGATTCCGATCCCTTGAGTGCTAACCGATCGGCATTCGTACACACGCGTACACACACTTTGTTTTTCGCGTTGAGACCGGTTCCCTCCTGCACGCCGTCGGTCAGGAGGAAAAGTTCGATCCCGCGACGCCGGTGCCTCCCTCAGGTCCCGCAAAAAGTGGCCTGGACCCGCTCGTTGACCAGCGGCGGTTCGGCCAAGTACGCGAGCTCCGGTTGCTCCGCGTACGGCCGCGCGAGCACGCGCACGAGCGTCTCGAAGGGCGCGAAATCGCCGTTCACTCCGGCAGTGATCGCTTGCTCGATGCGGTGATTGCGGGGGATGAAGGCGGGGTTCGCCAGCCGCATGGCACGCGCGCGAGCTTCGGGCAGGACGCGATCGAGCGCGAGCCGACGCCGCCAGGGCTCGGCAAAGCCGTGAAACGCCGAGGGGTCCTCGAACAGCGCCGCAAGCCTCGTGTCGGCGCTCGGATCTTCGGCGGCAGCGCACAGCGCACGAAAGAAGACCGTGTAGTCGACCTGGTTCAGCGCGAGCCGCTGCAAGAGATCGTCGATCAGCGGCGTATCAGCGGCATCTTCACTCGACAAGCCGAGCTTGGCTCTCATCACTCGCGAGTGGGCCGCCTCGAACAGAGCGGGAAAGCGCTCCAAGCGCTCGGTCGCCAAACGCGCAGCCTCATCTTCCTTCTCGGCGATCAAGGGCAAGAGCGTCTCGGCGAAACGGGCCAAATTCCAGAGCGCAATCTTCGGCTGATTGCCGAACGCGTAGCGCCCACCGCGATCGATCGAGCTGAACGTCTTGTCCGGATCGTACTCATCGAGAAAGGCGCACGGCCCATAGTCGATGGTTTCGCCAGAAATCGCGGTATTGTCGGTGTTCATCACGCCGTGCACGAAGCCGAGCCCGAGCCAGCGCGCGATCAGTGCGGCTTGCGCTTCGATCACGCGGTCCAAGAGCCGCAAGGCTTCGTTCTCAGCGCTTTGCTCGCCTGGCGCGTGGAGCGGATAATGACGAGCCAGCGTGTAGCTCGACAGTGCGGCAATCGCCTCGCGGTCGTCACGCGCGGCAAAAAACTCGAAGGTTCCGACGCGGATGTGACTCGCAGCCACGCGCGTGAGCACCGCGCCGGGCAGGCGCTGTTCGCGGATCACCGTTTCACCCGTGGTCACGGCCGCCAGCGCGCGCGTCGTGGGCACACCGAAGGCCGCCATCGCCTCGCTCACGATGTATTCGCGAAGCACGGGGCCGAGCGCCGCGCGACCGTCGCCCTGGCGCGAAAACGGCGTGCGCCCCGCGCCTTTCAACTGAATGTCGCGACGCGCTCCATCCCGACCCACCACCTCGCCCAACAGAATCGCGCGACCATCGCCGAGCTGCCGCGAGAAGCCACCAAATTGGTGCCCGGCGTACGCGAGCGCGATCGACGCCGCACCTTCGGGGAGCGCATTGCCGGCCAAAACTTGGGCGCCGTCCGGCGAATCGAGCTCGGTAGGGTCGAGCCCGAGCTGCTCGGCGAGCGCATGGTTCACTTTGATGATGCGCGGCTCGCCCACTTTCGTCGGCAAGACTCGGGCATAGAAGCGCTCGGGCAGGCGCGAGTAGCTGTTGTCGAAGGCGATCCTGACGGTCATGGTCGGCGCTGACCATGGCACCGGGGGGGATGGTCGCCAAGCGCACAATCTGCCTGGCAAGTCGGCGCGCAGCGGGCGCGAGCAGCGGGCTATTTACGGCTTCGCATCCTCGGGCGGAAATGGTGGCGCATTCGTCACTTCGGCCAGCACGCGTGCCTGATCGAGCAGCCGCTGGCGCTCCGCCCCTTTGGCCAAACTGGCGCGTTTCCAAAGCTTTTGGAGCGCGAGCTGCCTCGGGTCGGGTGCCCAGGGAGGTTCATCTGAAAGCGAGAGCGTGCGCTGCTGCGCCTTGGCCGGAAACGCGCTCGTCCACCAGGCGGGGCGTGCGGGCAGCGCTTGGCGCTCGATGAGCGCTTGCCATTGCTCGTCAGTCAAGCGATCGGACGCTTCGTGGGTAAACTCGTAGTACGAGTACACGGGACCGACGTAGACCGCGCGGTCCTTCTGATTGTCGACTGCGAGCACGATGAAGTTCGCGTCCCCCACTCCCTCTTGCAGCACCCGCTCCGACGTCGGATCGGTGTGCACGTCGGTCACGGTCGGCTCCCAGTGCTCCGGACTCCCGCCGTAGAACAAACGCGCGTACCAGCCGTCGTAGCTGGGGCCTCCGCAGCCGCCCCCGCGTTCGTCGATGGTTTTCTTCAGGTAAGCGCGCTCCGGGACGGTAAACGGCTTCGCTTCCAGCTCTTTGCGCGCCAAGACCTCGAGGTATTTCATCGTGGTCGAGAAGTTGGCGAGGAATTTCGCATAGCCTGAGCCGTTCGTATTGGTATTCAGCGCGGCCAGCCGCTGCCCGGCGCGCTCGGTCAGCAGCGCGAGGCGCGCGAAGAACTCGGGATACGGCTCGACGTAGCCCTCGGGATACTCACACAAGATCCCCGCCGTGTAGGATTGCTTGGCGTAAAGCACCGTGTCGTGGCGAAGCTCAGCCCAGGAAGCGAGCTGCGTCTGCAATTGCTTGCGCAGGAAAGGCGTGCGGCGCATGACCTCGGGAAAATGGCCCTGCGCGGGCACGTCGTCGAGCTTGCGCAGTGAGTCGAGCCAAAGACTTGCCACGTTCTGCTCGAGCTCCGCCGGAGCCAAGTCGTCGATCGTACGGCGGACCGCGAGCAGGTTGGACGAATAGTGGAAGCTCTCCAGCTCCGGCCGCAGTAAGCGCGTCGCCTCGTCACTTCCGAGCGCGGCCATCACGTCCAGACCGCTAGGCATCACGCGCTCCACCTTCTCGCCCTTGAACCAGATCGAGTCGTAAACGAGCCGAGAGAGCGCGAAGCTATCGAGCAGAAAGCGTTGTCCAAACAGCTGAAACAGCGAGGGTGGCACGGCCGCTTGCTCGGCATTTTGGGGCGGAGTCAGCACTTGAGAACGGATCTGTTGGCGGCCGGCCAGCGCGAGCTTCTGCTGCAGTGCGACCACACTGCCCGTCTGTTCGAGTGCGCTCGGGTCCCGAACCCCTGCTTCACGTAGCGCCTTCAGCAGTTGCTTGATCGTGAGGTTGTCGGAGCTACCGACCAGAAAGTCGACCGTCTGCCCCATGGCTTCGAAGCGACCGAGCTCGCCGCTCTGCTCGACGACCGACGCGAGCAGCGCCGCGCTGCGCAGCTCACGCTCGGCGTCCGCTTGCAGCCCGCTGTTCTTGTCGGGCGGCGCGAGCACGAAACCGGTGTCGGCGCGCCCTAGCCAAATCATGGTCCGAAAGTAGCGCGAGAGCTCCGGGAGCTTGGTGTAATGGCCACGCGCTTTGAACTGCGAATAGTCGATGCTGCGACGCCCACCATAAAGCTCGCTGTCCTGAAATCGGAGCGACGCGATCTCGTCCAAGATCAGCCTCACTCGATCGTCATTGCCGAATAGTGACGGCACCGGCAATGCGTCGTTCCAAGTCGCCGCGGCTTTCTTCTCGGTCAGCAAATTGCGCGCAACCGTCAAATACAGGTCGACATCGCCCGCGCTCGCCTGGAGCTTGGGGGTCGTGAGCTTGGCGCGCCGCAGCGCCTCGTGACTTTTCTCGAGCGTGGCGCTGAGCGTAGCCGTGAGCTCGGACATCTCCAGCTCCATGAGGATCGCGTCGTACGAGCGATGAAGCGCATGCAAAACCGAATCGGTCGTGATCAGCACCGGCAGATCCCGGGTGAACACCGCAAAGTAGGCAGCGGCCATACTGTAGCGCTGCTGATGATCGACATTGACGACGCCATCGCGCTTGAAGGCAGCCCGCTCTTCCGGCGACAGCGCCAACTTGGCCTGCACGAGTGCGGCGTAGCGCGCGCTCTCGGGATCGAACGACAGCCGCCGATCCGGTTTACGCGCTAGCGACAGCTCACGCTCGAGACCGGAAAATTCGAGGTCGCGCTGCTCAGCGAGGTGCGCTTGGAAGCGGCGCTCCAGATCGGGTGGCGGCGTAGATGGCCCCCCGGGCCTCGCGGACGTCACGGACACGGGAGACGCCACGGATACGGGCAGCGCGGATGCCGTCGGCGCAGGCCCCTTGGCCAGCTCGCTCGCCCCGGGTCCGGGTTGTCGCGTCTGCCCGGTGCAGGCACAGGCCGAGACCACGCACCAGACCGCCCAATTTCTCGCGGCAAATCTCAACATGCGACCACATCCCCTTCGACACGCATTGCCGACTCAGGATTGGGTTACGGCCTCCAAAAGAAAAGCTTCCTCGCGCGGGGCTTTCAGCGCCAACGCGCTCAAATGCCTTGCCCGCCGATCTGGCGCTTGAGCCCAATCAGCGTGAACAGCTCCATGCGCGCGGCCGGATCATTCAAGAAAATGCCGTGCAGCTTGCTGGTCGTGGTCCAAGACCCGGGCTTTTTCACACCGCGATAGCACATGCAAAAATGCTGACACTGCAAGATCACCGCCACGCCCTGTGGCTGGAGATGCGTCTGAATCGCGTCGCTGATCTGTTTGGTCAGCTTCTCCTGCACCTGCAGTCGCTTGGCGAATACGTCCACCACGCGCGCGACCTTGCTCAAGCCCACGACCCGCCCATTCGGAATATAGGCCACATGCGCCTTGCCCACGAAGGGCACCATGTGATGCTCGCAGTGGCTGAACAGCTCGATGTCGCTCACCAGCACGAGCTCGTCGTAGCCCTCCACCTCTTCGAAGGTCTTCGCCAAGTAGGCCGCCGGATCCTGGGCATACCCGGCAAAATGTTCGGCGTACGCGCGCACCACACGCGCTGGTGTATCGAGCAACCCTTCGCGCGCCGGATCCTCACCTAGAAACGCGAGCATGCCGCGCACGTGCTGCTCGGCCGCCGCCACTTGCTCGGGCGTCCGGCGAGCGCTGGGGTGGCCGAGCTCGTCGAGATCGTCGACAGTGGCAGCGTCGAAGTCGTCATTTCGTCTAGCGGTCATCGGGTCCGCAGCATGCTCTGCCACGCGCCGTAGCTCAACTCGCCGTATGCCTCGGGTAGTTACTTGGGTTATTGGTGGTCACGCTTTCTCATCTCGGGCGGCATAGCCTTCGGCGTCGCGGACGGCCGCCTGCGCGCCCAGCGAGTCCAGCGGAGTCGGTGATCAGCGGGGTAAGCGGCAGCCGTCGCTCACCCTTCGCAGATATCAGCGGCACGCGATAAACGGCTGGCATCAGCGGCCAGCCGCGAGTACGCATCGCGGCCATTCATGCATTGGGCGCCGCTCAGCCTCACTTCCGCATTGTTTCTCGGCTGCTATGACACCTGTCAAAAGCACGCCCTACGCGATAACCCCGTCGTACCCGTGCTGCTCGTCAGCACCGGCACCTGCGCCCTGGTATGGTCGACGTTGCTCGCGCTGCAACGCCTGGCGCCGGGCGCGCTGCCGGCTAGCCTGACCGTCCCCGAGCTGAGCTGGTTGGGTCACGCGCAGCTGCTGCTCAAGGCCGCGATTGTGGCAGCGTCCTGGCTTTGCACGTACCTGGCCGTGAAGCACTTGCCCATTTCGCTGGCCGCGCCGATCCGAGCCACGAGCCCACTCTGGACGCTCGCGGCCGCGATCGTGCTACTGGCCGAGCGGCCCTCGCTGCTGCAGGTGCTGGGCATCTCGACCACGTTGCTGTCATTCTTCGGCCTGTCGCTGGTCGGACGGCTCGAAGGGATCCATTTCCACCGCGACCGATGGGTGGGGTACATGATCTTGGGCACGCTGTTCGGGGCGGCCAGCGGTCTGTACGACAAGCTACTCTTGGGCAAGCTTGCGCTTGCGCCTGCCACGGTGCAGGCCTGGTTCTCGATCTACTTGCTTTCGCTGTTCGCTCCGCTTGCGGGTGCGTGGTGGCTCGCGAAGCGCAACGGCCCGGCCCGCCGAGAGCGCTTTCAATTCCGTCTGAGCATGCCGCTCTTGGCGCTGTGCTTGCTTTGTGCGGATTTTGCTTACTTTACTGCGCTGCGCGACGAGGGCGGCTTGATCTCGCTGGTTGCCAGCTTGCGCCGCGGCAGCACCTTGATCGCCTTCGCCGCGGGCGTGTTTTTGTTCAAAGAAGCCAACGGCTGGAAGAAGCTGCCAGCCGTGCTCGGCGTCGTGCTGGGCATCATGCTCACGATTCTGGGCTGAACCGGGAGCGCCTGGCTGCCATACTGAGGGCATGCCCCGGTCCAGCGTGTACCCACCAGACCTCGCTCGCTACGTGGAGGCGCACTGGCCCGCGGCCACGCCCTTGAGCCTGCCCTCGGCTTTGCTCGAAGACGCTCTGGCCGCCGCATTCCAAGCGTCGCTGATGGTCGAGGAAGCCCGCGCGACCCGCTTTCGCTTGCTGCTGACCTCACCCGAGCAACTGCCCGACGCGGGCACTCCCAATCAGGGCGTGCTTCGGCTCAAATTCGATCACGGTCGGCCCTTGTATGCCGACGAGCTGCGCCGCCTAGCACCCGCGGTGCCGTTCGAGACCGCTTTGATCGGCGCTCACGCCGAGCACGGCAAATTGCGCATTTGGGGCGTCGCCCATTCCGGTCCGGCTTGGCTGGCTCCAACCTGGGGCGGGCGCAGCATCGTACCGAATTGGACGTACGATCCGATCATCCACGTGACCGGGCCCGGGCAGCTCGCGGTGCGTTGCGCCGGCCAACTGATCGGCGCGCTCGAGCGTGGGCTGGTGGTGGATGCCGCGCTGGATGTGTTCGATTCCAATTGGCTACGGGCCCTGTTCGCCCGCGAACGGCAAGTGATCCAGGAGGAGCACGCGGCGCTGCAGGCGCAGGTCGCCTCGCGGACCTCCGTCGAGCCTTCATTGATCGGAAAAGTGGCGCAGCAAATGTTGCGCCGCGCCATCCAGCTCGTGCGCGGCGCCCGCCACGGAGGGCTGATCCTGATCGTCGACACCGCAGGCGGGACGGAAAGGCCGCTGCGCGGTCTACGCCTCAAATACTCGTTCGCCCAAGACGAGCCCTCGCACCGTTATCGCACGCTCTTGTTTCAGATCGTAGAAGCGGTGGCCAGCGTCACTGCCAAAGATTCGGTCGGTTGGTTGGACTTCGCCTCCAACCAGAGCGTGCGTTTCGAAGAGCTCGAGCAGGCTCTGTTCGAACATAGCCGCGTGCTGGCGAACCTCACCGCCATCGATGGTGCGCTCGTCTTGGACAAGCGCTTCGACGTGCTCGGCTTCGGCGCTGAAGTGTCCGCCGAGCTGCCCACGCCCGAGCGGGTTTGGCGTGCCGTCGACGCCGAGGCCCAGGTCCGAAAACCGGAAGAGATCGAAAATGTCGGCACGCGCCACCGCGCCGCCTATCGCTTCGTCAACGATCACCCCGACGGTTTGGCCGTCGTCGTCTCCCAAGACGGCGCGGTCTCCTTCGTGGCCAACCGCGAAGGACGCGTGGTGTTCTGGGAGCAATCAGTGAGTCCCTGAGGGCGCGCCCGCAAGCGGTTCTGTCGCGCGACCCCTGTCGGGACTCAGCTCAGGATCGGTCAGGGTTGCCCGGCCCCTGAACGGCAGGACGCTGCCGCCTGGCATGCTGCACGGCCGCTTCCACGCGAGATTTGCCGAAGTATTGCCGCGCGTAGCGCTGATTGTGAGCACGGCAGCGCAAGCGAAGATTCTCGATCGTGCTCGCGCCCCCCACCGCCCAAGGGTGCACGTGGTCGAGCTCTAGGCAGCGACGCGCGCTACACCGCCGCCCGTCCGGCGAGACATAGCTACACTGCTGACCATCCCGCAGGAACACCCCGCGCGCGACCGCTGCTGGGCAGTGACGCTTCGGGTTGGGCTTGGGGTTCGACGCTGATTGAGCGTCTTGGTTGGATGAATCGGGCGTCGAGACCTCAGGCTTGAGCAAGTCGGGCGCGCGGAGCTCGGCCTCAGAATGCACGGGAGGCGTGGAAGCCACGCTTCGGCGGCGTGGCTTCCCGCCCAACGCAAAGCGCTCTTTCGTCAGCTCGCGCTCGTACGCTTCGAGCCCGCGCTTGAGCAAAGTCATCAGATCGCCACTGGGCAGACGATGCCCCGAAAGCCCGCGCACCCGCTCGAGCAGCTCGCGAAACTCACCATCTGCCGTGAAATGCACGCCGTAGCGATCCGCGGACAAGGGTTCGAGTCGACCTGGTTTCGCCGCCTCGGCCGCCCCCAATGCGCCCAACGCGGTCGATGGTTCGCGTGCACGAGACTCGACGAATGCTTTCTGCAACGGGGCCAACGGCTCGCGCGGCGGCGCCTCCGTTGGCATCTTCTCGGAAGCACAGTTCTCGGAAGCACGCTCGACGTCGAGAGTAGGCCCCGCCTGCGCTGGCACCCCTCCGGGTATCGCGAAGCGCGTCAAGCGACGCACCAGATCGCGCACATCGGGCCTGGGAAAGCGCGCCGCGAGCAACTCCTCCACCTTCCGCGCACTGCGATGCGCACACAGCTCGAACAGTACTGCGGCGTTCTCCGGACACAGATGCTTTCTCAGCAAACTCAGCGCCGAAGCGTGCAATGCGCCGCTCGCCACCAGCGCGAACACCTCCGGATGATTGCGGCACACCCGCGCCGCCGCGATGTGTCGACCCGCCGTCGACTCACACAACCCGAGTTTCTCTACGCAATACTCGAACAGCGACGCGAACCCCAGATCGAGAAACAGCTGCCGCTCGTCCAGCTCCGCCAAGTACGCCAGAAACTCAGCCGTGACTTGGTTACGCTGCCTGACGACGCTCGAGAGCCCCGCCAAGAGCTCGTCGTCTGCCAATGACTTCAAACGATACTCGGTATTGCCCCATCCCTCTCGTCTATCACGCTCATTTCAGAGCTCGTAAAACGCCCATAGGGCTAGTTTCAGGCTAAAAATCAGTTCGAGCTCGACTCGAGTCACGATCGTTCGACCCCGTCCAAACCAAGCGCCACCGCACGCAAACCTTCGCGCTCCTCGCGTTCACCGACAACCCACCCCAAATTTTCTGTCCAGCAAATTCGCCAAATCCAGCGATAATTTCAGACGGCCGCAGGCTCGCCACCACGAAAAATCGCGAGTTGCAGGCGCAAGGCGTGCGCGTAGTCAGAAAACGAATCGAGCGCGTTATGGGCGCAAATGGGCTGAAAGGGCGTCAAAGGAAAAGATTCTGCTGCACGACTGATTCGCGTCATGCGCTCCCGATTGCGGCCAACGTACTCGACCGAAAATTCAACCCAGCGGCCGCCAACCTCGTCTGGGCGGGCGGCGTCACGTACATCCCCACCGACGAAGGCTGGCTCTATCTCGCGGTCATGCGGGACCTGCGCCGGCGTCGAAAGCTTCTTCGGAAGCCTCGAGACCGAGCTCGCACGCGAAGTCTATCCAACTCGGCCCATGGCAACCGCCACCCTCGGGACAGTATCTTTTGAGCGCCGCGAGGCAATCATCGTCGGACGAGCAGGGACAGACCGCTAACGCGCGTTGCCGAGCAGGCCGCGCCTTTGAGCCGCGTCGAGCAGTCTGGCCACGGCTGGCCGCCTATCCAGCGGAACGCTGCTTGCGACTTCGGTCACCTTGGCATGAACGAAGAAGGTCTTCCTGCGCCAGGTCAGCTGAAACGTGCTGGTCAAGATGCCGCGCTTCATCGCGGCGCCGAAGCCCTCACCCTCGAGCACGACGTGATAGGTCGAGCACGCGCTCAACAGCTGAGGCATCATTCGTTCCAGATGTGCGCGGACTTGCGCGTCTGGCGCGGGAGCATTCACGGGCACACGGGTGACGTATACGACCGGGTGACCACAGCTTTTCGCCGCAGCTTCCACTTCGGTCAATACGCGGTCCATATCCGCGATCTCCGGCGTCCCCCACACGGCGAAAACCGCACCTTGGGTCGAGATCAGGTCGCAGGCCATGCGTTCCTTAACGGCCGCAAGTGCGCGGCATTTAGGCGTCTCGGTGCGACGCCGGAGAGAGGCGCCCGAACGAGGCCGCGCGCCAGGCAGTGGCATTCATACCAGGACTTTGCCAGCTTTCCCATACTATTGGCGCTCGGTTTTCCCGGCTGCTTCGTGTTCGTTTCGAGCGCAGCTGAGCTGCGGGCACGGGCCGACAAAGGGCTGCAGCTCGCACGCGGACACGCTCGGTCGAATTCGCGTGACCGATAGCCGGCCAGCCGGCGCTTGCAGACGCGACTGCCTCAGGGGTGTCGGTGACCGCGTCGAGCGCCGCCGAGCGGCGACTGTGCACGGCGCGTTGCCAACGATGAAGCAGCGCTCGAGACACGACACGAACCGCTCGGGCGCGCTCGATACGGCGACTGGCGAAGCGCACAGCGCGACCACTCAGGCGAGTTGCGCGAAGCGCTGGCGACTCGTGCACTCGTGCAGCGCTCGTCCTCGCTCCTGCCATTTTTGCTGATGTCAGGGCGCGTTTCCCATACCCACTGGAAGATGCCACTCTGACGGTCCGCATTGATTTGGAGCGGCTTCTGCGGCCTATTGCAAGTAGGGTGAAGGGCGTCATGCTGGGCGGCGGTGCAATGATCACGTCAAGAATCGGGTGGGCTTTCGGGGTTCTCTGGGGCTTTGGTTTGCTTGGCTCGGCATGTAGCGGCAGTGCGAGCAGGACGACGCCGCCGAATACCATGACCAACGACGCGGGTTCGACGGGTACTGACCCGACCTTCTGCACGCCGGGCACGCGGCGCTGTGATGGGCATGAGATCAAGCGCTGCGACGACACGGGCAGTGAGCTCCTCGAGCAGGACTGCTTGAGTCAGGAGTGTCGCCTGCAGGGCAGCGAACCCTTCTGCCCCCCGACCGCTTGCGCGGCAAACCTTGGTGTGTGCGACGGAAACACGGCGACCAAATGCAAGCTCGACGGCTCGGGACCGCGGTCAGGCGGGGTCGATTGCGGGGCAAGTCACCAATTCTGCCGCGGCGGCGAGTGTCGCGACACCCTTTGCGAGCCCAACCAGAAGTCGTGCAAGGATGGCAACGTTTACCTGTGCTCGGCTGACGGCTCGCTCCTTTCCCTCTTGGACGCGTGCACGGACGGTGAGCAATGCGACGAAGGCTCGGGCACGTGCGTCGTTCACGTCTGCCAGCCGAACGAGGTGAGTTGTGATGGCGCGCGCGTGGTGACGTGCGACGCCCGCGGGAGCAAGCTCTCCGTGACCACCGATTGCGCCGCTCAGGGGCAAGTCTGTACCGCGGGTCGCTGTGAGAAACGTGCCTGCGTGCCATCCACCACGTTCTGCAAAGGAAGCGACCGCTATCAATGCGATCCGGCCGGCACCAGCAGCACGCTCCTCCAAACGTGTCGTGCGGGAGCCGAGCACTGCGAAGTGACCCCAGCCGGCTTGTATGCGTTCTGCGTCTCCAACGTGTGCATCGCAGGACAGAAGGTGTGCGATGGCGACATGGTCAAGACTTGCAACGCCGATGGTTCGTTGCCGTCGGACGGAACCTACTGCACCAAAGACGAATACTGCGAAGACGCCGTATGCAAGCCCAGGTCGTGCGACCTCGGCGGTCTGCTTTGCAAAGGCAAGGACGTTTACAGCTGCGAGCACAACGGACCACAACTTTACGCGACCTGCGAAGCCAACCAAGCCTGCCTAGCGGTCGCTCACTACGATCATAGCGACGAGTTCAGTTCTTATCGCGACTTGGTTTGGTGCGCCTATCCGTCTTGCCCGCCTAACGCGACTCGCTGCGCGCTCAACCAAATAGGCACCTGCGGTCCGGACGGACAGAGCTTGAGCACAGTGACGAACGACTGCGCAGCGAGCGGTAAGGTGTGCACGGCCAGTGCAACTTGCGCCACGAGCGTCAGCGATACACTCGGCAAGGGACAAAGCATCCAGACCTTTCCTGCGGGCATATACGTGGGCAACATGCTCGAGGTTCACTCGTCGCGTAAGCTCACCGAGCTGCAAATGTGGCTCGTCTTCGCGGCTCCGCGCATCATCCGCTGGATGATCTTCGAGCAGGTCGGGAATGATTTCTTACCGCGAGTCGACAAGCTGACAACCGTGGCAAGCAGCAGCGGATACGTCGGCTCCGGGCCGCTCGGCTCGGGCTACCAGCTCGTAGCAGGCAAGCGCTACGTCGTGGGTGCGGTGCTCGCAGACGAATGTGTCGGCACGATCGGAGAGGTCACGGCTGACGATCAGCTTTCGTTCGGAGCCCTGCTCGGCAGCATCTACACCTACGACGACCTGAGCCCCATCGGGCTCGTGTCGAGCATCCAGCCCTACACGAGCGCACTGATGATGGTGACGACCGAGTCGCCCTGAGGTCGGATCGTCAATGCCCGCGCTGTGCCGAGCGTGTGCCACCCACCCACGGGTTTAGCCCGGAATTGGCCAATAAAGGGCCCGGACCTGTTGGCTCAGCTCTTGCTACTGGTCCGTCCATGACGCACCGCTCCTCGCTGCTCGCAGCGTGCATCGCGAATCTACTGCTGGCGTGCGGCGGAGAGGCCACCCATAACCTCCCGGGCGGCGCAGGAGGCGCGCTGAGTGCTGCCGCGGGCAACGGCCCCGGCGGTAGCTCGAACGGCGGTAGCTCGAACGGCGGTAGCTCGAACGGCGGTAGCTCGAACGGCGGCTCGGCCGGCGCGATGCTCTGCTGTGCCGCTGCTCCGACGTGCTCGGCCGGTGAACGGCAAGCTCAAAGTTCGGAGTGCCCGGGGCAGGCCTCGTGCCGCCAGCACGCGATCTGCTGTTCGTCGATCTGGTGCGTCGCGGATGTCACGGATGGCGGCAGCGGCGGCGCGGGTGGCGCCGGCGGCAGCGAAGCGCACGACTGCAACGGCACCGCGTGTACGGCGACGCAAGCCTGTGTTGCATATCGCACGGTCGGGGGCGCGTTCGTTCCGCCCGAGGCAGGCTGCCCGAACGGCAAACACCTCGAAGGCGGCAGCTGCCAGGCAGACTTCGCATATAAATGCGTCGATCTCCACGGGGCTTGTCAGAACGAGCCACTATCGTGTGCGTGTGCCCAGCCGCCGACCAACAATCCTGGGGTTTGCCCGGTCGGCTTCGGCAGCTGCTCGCTACCAGCGACAGCAGCGGTGGATGCTTCGACGGAGCTCGTCTGCCAACAACTCGCTCCGTAAACCGGCGCAGCAGTCGATTGCAGCGCGTGAGCGCTCGGCAAGACGCCGGCCTGGACGCCGATCCGCGGGCAAATCACGATGTGATACGCTGCCTTACGGAGTGTAGCCACGATGATTCACGGTTTCGGATTCGCGTCGGGAAAAGGCCGCGTTCGGGTCGATGATGCGCGCAACTTCGCGCTCGGGGTAAACGGTTTTCGCTTCGGCGATCTGTTCGAGCCCGAACGGTTGGCGGCGCTGGACAGCGCGTTTCGGGCGGAGCTGAGCCGCCTCGACAGCGCGCTCGCGCAACGCTTCGAGGGCTATCGCGCAGGGGCGCCGCTGTCACCACCCGAGGAATCCCAGCTGCTGATCGACGTCGCGCGTCGGCTCGGGCTGTTCGTCGCTCGGCTGTTCGACGTGCAGCAGGAGCACCAAGCGTTGCTCGATCGAGCGACCCGCGAGGCCGTGGTCTTCGAGCTCAAGAACTTCGTCAAGCGGCGTGCGGCCAGCAAATATCCGGAGCTTTCGCTACCGCCCGAGCCGGCGGCAGTGCTGCGCGCCGAAGTCGCGCGCTTGTGCGCGACACGCTTTCCGGAGCTGGTCGTGCCGGGTGACGACGAGCTCAGCTTCGCCCGCTGTGTCTCGGCGCTGCTGGCCGAGGAAACCGCCGCCAAGAGCCACGCCGAGGGTGTGCCGACGACGCTGGCCGCCGCATTGGACGTGTTCGAACGCTGGGCGTCGGTACACCGCTTCGTGCCCGTAGCGCGGGCAAAAGTAGCTGGTTGGGTCTCGTTCCACTTCCCGCACAACGTGGACTACGACAACCTGGTTCCACTGCGACGGCCCGTCTCCGCGCTGCCGGAGATCACGGAAGGACCGAGCGGGCATCGCCGGCGGCGCGACGGGTTTGCGCTCACTGACTCGCGCATGTCGCCACGCGAGGTCAGTGGTGAAGCCGACTATTGCGTGTATTGCCACGAACGCGAGAAGGATTCTTGCTCCAAGGGCATGCGCGACAAGCCGCACGGCTTCAAGCGCAACCCGCTCAACGTCGAGCTCGAAGGCTGCCCCTTGTGCGAGAAGATTGGCGAGATGCACGTCTTGCGCAAAGACGGTGATTCGATCGCCGCTCTGGCCGTGATCGTGATCGACAACCCGATGTTGCCGGGCACCGGGCATCGCATCTGCAATGACTGCATGAAGAGCTGCATCTTCCAGAAGCAGGAGCCGGTGAACATTCCGCAAGCGGAAACGGGCGTGCTCACCGATGTGCTCGGGCTACGCTTCGGCTTCGAGATCTATGGCCTGTTCACTCGTTGGAACCCGCTCAATCGGGCGCGACCAGTCGCGCTCCCTTACCGCGGACGCAACGTACTGGTCGTGGGCCTCGGGCCCGCAGGTTACACGCTGGCGCAGCATTTGCTGAACGACGGCTTCGGCGTGGTCGGCATCGAAGGGCTCAAGGTCGAGCCCCTCGCCGCAGACTTGATCGGCGCCGACGCCTGGCCGCCGCGCGCGGTGGAACGCTGGTCCGACCTAGCCGTGCCGCTCGAGGAGCGCCGAGCTGCGGGCTTCGGCGGCGTCGCCGAGTACGGCATCACCGTGCGCTGGGACAAGAACTTCCTCACGGCGATCCACGCGACGCTCACGCGACGCTCGACGTTTCGCGTTTACGGTGGCGTGCGCTTTGGCGGCACGCTGGGTGTCGAAGACGCCTTCGCGCTCGGCTTCGATCACATCGCGCTCGCCGCTGGCGCAGGCAAACCGACGATCATCGACGTCAAAAACAACCTGATCCGCGGGGTGCGCAAGGCCTCCGACTTCCTGATGGCCCTGCAGCTCTCGGGCGGGTTCAACAAGCAATCGCTCGCCAACTTACAGGTGCGCCTGCCCGCGCTCGTGATCGGCGGCGGCCTGACGGGGATCGACACCACCACGGAGGTCGCGGCCTACTACCCGGTGCAAGTCGAAAAGTTCCTACTGCGCTGGGAAAGCCTGTTGGCGGACGGCGGGGACGAAAGCGCATTGCGAGCCGGATTCGACCGCGAAGAGCGCGAGGTGCTGGAGGAGTTCCTGGAGCACGGTCAGGCCGTGCGCAGGGAGCGTGCACGCGCCCGAGCAGCCAATGAGGCGCCGGATTTCGCGCCGCTGATCGCGGCCTGGGGCGGCGTGTCACTCGTCTATCGCCGGGGCCTGAAAGACAGCCCCGCGTATCGCCTCAACCACGAAGAGATCGCCAAATTCCACGAGGAAGGCGTGCGCTTCATCGAGCATTTGTCGCCCCTCGCCTGCATCCCCGACGAACAGGGCGCGCTGCGTGCGGTCGAGTTCGAGCGTCAGCAGCCAGCCGCCAAGAGCGGAGCGTGGTCGCCGAGCGGCGAGCGAGTCACCCTAGCCGCGCGCAGCCTGTTCGTCGCCGCGGGCACACAGCCCAACATCACCTACGAGCACGAGCGACCCGGCACATTTCAAGTCGAGCCCAAGACCAAGAGCTTTCGTCCGTTCGTAGCCGCACACGGTGATGATGGCCACCTGCTGCTGCGTTTGCCGCAAGCCGGTGAGGTCGGCTTTTTCACGTCGTACCTCGTGGGCGGGCGCACAGTGAGCTTCTACGGCGACAATCACCCCGCGTATGCCGGATCGGTGGTGCGCGCGATGGCCTCCGCCAAGGACGGCGCACCCCACGTGGCGGCGCTGTTCGCCAATGAGCTGCGCACGCAAGAGCCATCAGCGCAGCCGAGCCGCGACGCAGCCTGGGCGGCATTCACCGCGCGCCTGGACGACGAGCTGTGCGCGACGGTCGTACGCGTCGATCGCCTGACATCGACCATCGTCGACGTGATCGTGCGTGCACCCGCAGCGGCGCGGCAATTCGAGCCCGGACAGTTCTTCCGCCTGCAAGATTTCGAAGCCTACGCGAAGCTGGTCGGTGGTTCGCGACTGGCCATGGAGGGTCTGGCGCTGACGGGCGCGTGGGTCGACAAGCAGCAGGGCCTGCTCTCCTTGATCGTGCTCGAAATGGGCGGCAGCTCGCGGCAAGCCATCACGCTCGAGCCCGGTGAGCCAGTAGTAGTCATGGGTCCGACCGGCACAGCCACCGAAATCCCGGAGGGCGAGTCCGTGGTTTTGTGTGGAGGTGGCCTGGGCAATGCCGTGCTGTTCTCGATCGCGCGCGCGCTGCGCGAGCGAAATAACCGCGTCCTGTACTTTGCCGCGTACCGAAAACGTGAAGACATCTACAAGGCGGCGGAAATCGAGGCCGCGACCGATCAGGTGATCTGGAGCGTCGATGCCGGCCCGCTTCCCGAACCGCGCCGTCCGCAAGATCTAGCCTTTCAGGGCAACGTGGTCAGCGCCATGCTCGCCTTCGCTCAGGGGCAGCTCGGCGGCGTGCGAGTGCCGCTCCCGTCTTGCAGCCGGATCATCGCCATTGGCAGTGATCGCATGATGGCCGCGGTCAAAGACGCCCGCCACGGCCTCCTCGCGCCGTTCTTCCGGCCCGGACACGTGGCCATCGCGTCCATCAATTCGCCGATGCAGTGCATGATGAAGGAGATCTGCGCGCAGTGCTTGCAGAAGCACGTCGATCCCGTCACCGGCAAAGAGACAATCGTCTTTTCGTGCTCGAATCAGGATCAGCCGCAAGACTCGGTCGATTGGCAAAACCTGGCCGCGCGCTTGCGCCAAAACACGGTGCAAGAGAAGCTCACCGACGCTTGGGTGCAGAATCTGCTTGGTCGCAGCGCTAGAGCCAACTGAAAGGCGGAGCTTGTCATCGATGCCTCCCGAAACACCCCGTCATTTTTCCATGCTGCGCGACTTTCGCGCCGCGGACTTTTTCACGTTGGGGAACGGCCTGGCCGGCTCGGGCGCGATCCTGTCATTCATGCGCTTCTGCGCGGGTGCGGAGACGCGCTTCTTCTGGATCGGCACGGCGCTCATGCCCGTGGCGCTGATCATGGACATCTTGGACGGCCGCGTGGCGCGGCTGCGAAAGGAAGCATCGCCGCTGGGTCTGGAGTTGGATTCCCTGGCCGACATCGTATCCTTCGGTGTCGCGCCAGCGGCGATGGCCTTCGCCTGCGGCTTGCGCGGCGAGGGCGATGCGCTGTGTTTGATGTATTTCGTTGCTTGCGGCATCAGCCGCCTCGCGCGCTACAACGTGACCGCCGCGAGCCTCTCGGCCGCCACGGGTAAGGTCCGCTACTTCGAAGGCATGCCGATCCCGAGCAGCTTGTTGCTCGTGCTGCTTTTGGCAGTGCTTTTCGCATTGGGCTGTCGCGACAGCGAGCTACCGCTTTCGGTCTGGCAGCTGGGCCCGGTTTCCCTGCACCCGCTGAGCCTGCTGTACGTGGCGCACGGCAGCGCGATGATCAGCAAAACCTTGCATATCCCGAAGCTTTGAGCCCGAGCTCACTCGGCGGCGATGGCGATGCCTGACTGGATTTTGTTGATTTTGCCGTGCCTGTTGCTGCTCGCATTCGGCTACGCGCTGCGCCGCGCAAACGAGCTGTTCGCGCTCAGCGCCCACGCGGGCAAGCTCCAGCTGCTGCGCGGGCGCCTACCCCCCGCCCTGCTCGCGGAATTCGCAGACATCGCCCAGCGTGAACGACTGGACGAGACCGAAATCCGCGTGCTCAGTGAAGCCGGCTCGCCGCAGTTGCTGCTGCGCGGCGCTGCCAGTCCGGCCTTGGAACAGGCCCTGCGCAACGTGCTGGGCCGCTACCCTGTCGCTCAAATCCGCGCGGGGCGAGCGCGAGCATAGTCTGATTGCGCGCTCTAGCGTCACGGACCCGTAATCTCCGCTAGCCGCAGGTCGCGAAATGACCATGGCAGGGCACTGCCGATTCCAGAATGCTCCAGTAACGAGGGTCTCGCGAGAGCGAGAAGGAGGAGGAGCATCGATGTTAATGTCATTGCCGGCAAACCCCGTCCCGACGGACCTTTATCAAATACTCGTCTCGCCAGGTCATCACTGGCTGCCTTGGTACATCTGGGGCGGCGGCGTGTATTCGACCAAATATGGCTACGACACGAGCAAGTACATTGGCTACATGGGCACGATCTCCGTCCCGTTCAGTGGCCACGTCAACGTGAAAAGCCTGAGAATAACCGGCAGCGTCAACGGCAGCTCGGCGAGTAGCGAGGGCGCGATGGTGGGCGCAAGGCTGTATGTCCGAGAAGGAAACCTATCGTGG
>Ga0247774_1000097_pt1 | contig 40269 bp, 41 predicted proteins | sample UWRJL001104B6_FD_179933 | JGI IMG/M metagenome (GOLD analysis project Ga0247774, IMG submission 179933) | Plant litter microbial communities from Arlington Agricultural Research Station in Wisconsin, United States - UWRJ-L001-104B-6 | ecosystem: Environmental > Terrestrial > Plant litter >...
TGCTGGGCGAAGGTGCTGGCCGCCTGGACCGTCTCCGGCGCGGTCTCCTCCCCCTCGATCACCTCGATGAGGCGCATGAAGGAGGCGGGCCAGAAGAAGTGGAAGCCGACGACCTTGTCGGGCCGCAGCGTCGCTTCCCCGATCTCGGTGATCGAGAGCGAGGAGGTGTTGGAGGAGAGGATCGCGTGGCCGGGGGTGGCGGCGTCGAGCTCGCTGAAGACGGCCTGCTTGATCTCCATCTTCTCCGGCACCGCCTCGATCACGAAGTCGACGTCGCCGAACTCCTCGTAGGTGGTGGTGCCGGTGATGTTGCCCATCACCTCGGCGAGCCGGGCGTCGGCCCCCTCCTGGGTCAGCTTCTCCTTCTTGACGAGGCGGGCGAGCTGGCCCTCGGTGACGCCGCGGGCTTTCTCCAAGGCCGCGTCGACGAACTTCTGGTCGACGTCCTTGACGACGACGGGGATGTCGGCGGCGGCGATCGCCTGCGCGATCTCGCCGCCCATGGTGCCGCCGCCGACGACGGCGGCCTTCGAGACGAACATGAAGAGCGATTCCTCCCGTTTGGGCTTGGCAGTGGGGGCGGGAGGCTATCCGTTTGTCGACTTTTGGCCCCTATAGGCACCAAAAGTCGCCACTCCCTAAAGGGCCGAGGCGAAGCCGTCGATGAATCTCCTTCATGCGAAGGCAGGGGAAGCCCTTCACGGTCTTGACCGCGCTGCTGGTCTGCGGCGCCCTCCACGGCTCGGCGGCGCCGGCCGAGGCGAAGGTGCCCGAGGCGCGCCTGCTGCCCGGCGGTCGCGCGGTGGCGCCGCCCTCGGCCCCGCCCGCGGTGAAGGCGATGATCGAAGCCGCCAACCGCATCCGCCACCGTCCCTACGTCTGGGGCGGCGGCCACCGCAACTGGAACTCGCGCGGCTACGACTGCTCGGGATCGGTCAGCTACGTGATGCACGCCGCCGGCCTGCTCGAGTGGCCGCTCGACTCGACCGGGTTCATGCGCTGGGGAGGCGGCGGCGCCGGCTCCTGGGTGCGCATCTACGCCAACAAGGAACACGTCTTCGCGGTCATCGCCGGCCTGCGCTGGGACACCTCCTACAGCGAAGACGGCGACCGCAGCGGTCCCGGCTGGTCCGAGGAGATGCGGCCCACCGGCGGCTTCCGCGTGCGCCACCCGCTCGGCCTCCTGCAGGCGACGCCGCTCGCCTGAGCACGCTTCCGACTTTTGCCCCAGCGGGGTGGGGTCATTATCGGAAGCGCCACCAGGGATAAGCACTGCCGCCGCAGCTTTGTACGGGGGTACAAAAGCGCGATTGCGATGCCGCTATTAGGCTCTGGGGGCTCTTTTCCAAGGGAACAAAACTTTCAATCAATCGCGCCGGGAAACCGAGCGCGCGCCTAGTGGGGGAGAACCCGAACCGATGACCCGCATCCGCCAGCAGAACGTGACCGCAGCGCAGTGGAGCTCCAACGGAGCCGCCCTCGGCGCCGAGGACCTGACCCTCCCGGAGAACAACCCCTTCGGCAAGAACGTCTTCTCCGTCGCGGTGCAGCGCGAAAGGCTGCCCAAGGACGTCTTCGAGAAGCTGCAGACGACGCTCGCGGGAGGCGAGGCGCTCGACCCCAGCCTCGCCGACGCCGTCGCCGAGGCGATGAAGGAGTGGGCGCTGGAGAACGGCGCCACCCACTACACCCACATGTTCCAGCCGCTGACCGGCTCGACCGCGGAGAAGCACGACTCCTTCTTCGAGCCCGCCGAGGAAGGGACGGCGCTCGCCGGCTTCTCCGGCAAGGAGCTGATCCAGGGCGAGCCCGACGCCTCCTCCTTCCCCACCGGCGGCGTCCGCGCCACCTTCGAGGCCCGCGGCTACACCGCCTGGGACCCGACCAGCCCCGCCTTCATCCTCGAGAACCCGAACGGGGCGCTGCTCTGCATCCCGACCGCGTTCGCCTCCTGGACCGGCGAGGCGCTCGACGCGAAGATCCCGCTGCTGCGCTCGATGGACGCGCTCTCGCGCTCGGCGATCAAAGCGCTGCGCCTGCTCGGCGACGAGGAGAGCCAGCGCGTCTTCACCACCGTCGGGCCCGAGCAGGAGTACTTCCTGATCGACGAGCAGTACTTCTTCGAGCGGCCCGACCTGATCGCGACCGGCCGCACCCTGTTCGGCGCCAAGCCGCCGAAGGGCCACGAGCTCGACGACCACTACTTCGGCTCGATCCCGGAGCGGGTGCTCGCCTTCATGCTCGAGTCGGAGCTGGAGATGCGCAAGCTCGGGATCCCGGTCAAGACCCGCCACAACGAGGTGGCGCCGGCGCAGTACGAGATCGCGCCGATCTTCGAGAACTCGAACGTCGGCTCCGACCACCAGCAGCTGCTGATGCAGACGCTGGAGAGCGTCGCCCGCCGCTACGGCCTCGTCTGCCTCCTGCACGAGAAGCCGTTCGCCGGCGTCAACGGCTCCGGCAAGCACAACAACTGGTCGATGGGGACCGACACCGGCGCCAACCTGCTCAACCCGGGCGACACGCCGGCGGACAACATCCACTTCCTGTTCTTCTGCACCGCGGTGATCCAGGCGGTCAACAAGCACCAGGGCCTGCTGCGGGCCTCGGTCGCCAACATCGGCCAGGACCACCGCCTCGGAGCCAACGAGGCGCCGCCGGCGATCATCTCGATCTTCCTCGGCGCCGAGCTGGAAAAAGTCTTCGAGGCGATCGCCACCGGCGAAGGCGACCCCAACACGCCGGCCTCGTTCCTCGACCTCGGGACGCAGGTGCTGCCGCCGCTGCCGATGCACGGCGGCGACCGCAACCGGACCTCGCCGTTCGCCTTCACCGGCAACAAATTCGAGTTCCGGGCGCTGGGCTCGAGCATGTCGCTCGGCTTCCCGAACACGGTCCTCAACACGATCGTCGCCGAGGCGATCGACGAGCTGGCCGGGAAGCTCGAGGGCAAGCTGAGCGGCGGCGAGCAGATGCCGCAGGCCGTGATCGAGATCGTCAAAGACTCCTACCTGGCCAACAAGCAGGTCTGCTTCAGCGGCGACAACTACTCCGAGGAGTGGCACCAGGAAGCCGAGCGGCGGGGGCTGAAGAACCTCCGCACGACCCCCGACGCCCTGCCCGAGGTGCTCGCCGACAGCACCGTCCAGGCCTTCGAGAACTACAACGTCCTCTCCAAGCAGGAGCTGGAGTCCCGCTACGAGGTCTGGGTCGAGCAGTACTGGCTCCGCGCCAACATCGAGGCGGAGACGGCCTTCTCGATCGCCAAGACGATGATCCTGCCGGCTGCCCTGCGCTACCTCGCCCTGATCGCCGAGTCCGGCGTCTCCGCGGTCGAGGGCGAGGTCCGCAACCTCGTCGACGAGCTGGTCGCCGGCCTCGGCGAGCTGGAAGCGGCGAACGCCGACCCCGGCCTCGAGGGGCTGGAGATGGCGATCCACGCCCGCGACAGTCAGCTGGCGGCGATGGCCAGCGTCCGCGAGGCGGCCGACAAGCTGGAGAGCGTCGTCGCCGACGACCTCTGGCCGCTCCCCAAGTACGAGGAGATGCTCTTCATCAAGTAGTCGATAGGGCGGGGAGGGTTGGCCTCCCCGCCTGACATCCGCTCCTTATTTCCGCGGCAGGACCCGCATCCGCAGGCCGCCGCGCGGGGAGAGCGTCGGCATCTGCCGGATCGTCATCGTCCGCCCCGGCAGCGCCTCGATCCGCAGCCGCTGCAGCAGCTTCGTCGCCACCAGCTTCACCTCGGTCTGGCCGAACCGCTTGCCGATGCAGATGCGGGAGCCGCCGCCGAAGGGGACGTAGGCGCCGCGCGGCAGCGCCGCCTTGCGCTCGCGGGTGAAGCGCTCGGGGATGAAGGCCTCGGGCTCGGGAAAGACCTCCGGGAGGCGGTGGCTGGCCCAGGAGCAGTAGTTGACGTAGGCGCCCCTGGGGACGGTGTAGCCGCCGAACTCGAACTCGCGGACGGCGCGGCGGGGGCCGATCCAGGCCGGCGGGTAGAGGCGCAGGACCTCGTCCAGCACCATCTCCAGGTAGGGCATCTCCCCTTCCAGATGGCTCGCGGTCGGGGTCCCGCCGCCGAGAACCCGGTCCTGCTCCTCGCGCAGGCGACGCGCCGCCTCCGGATGGCGGGCGAGCTCGTAGAGCATGAAGGTGAGGGTCGAGGTCGAGGTGTCGTGGCCGGCGAACATCAGGGTCATCACCTGGTCGCGGATCTCGCGGTCGGTGAATTCCTCGCCGCCGGCGCCGCGGGCGCCGACCAGGAGGCTGAGGATGTCGCGGCGGCCGGGGTCCGGGTGGGCGCGGCGCCGGGAGATCTCGCCGAAGACGATCTCGTCGAGGATCTCCCGCGACTGGTTCATCTTGCGCCAGGGCGAGCCCGGCCCGCGCAGCAGGCGCAGGTGGAAGTCGATCCCGTAGAAGCCGAGCGCGCGCTCGAAGTGCTCGGCCGCGGCGGCGCCCTTGCCCGCCTCGTCGGGGTCGAGCCCGAGCAGCGCCCGCATCGCGATCCGCATCGCCAGGTTCCGCATCCACTCGTAGACGTCGACGACCTCCCCCACCGGCAGGGCGGCGATCGACTGGTCGGCCTCGACCGTCATCGCCTCGGTCGCGGCGGCGACCTGCTCGCGGTGGAAGGCGGGCATCATGATCGCCCGGGCGCGGTCGTGGTAGTCCTCGTCGATGGTGAGGAGGCCGTCGCCGAGCAGCGGGATCAGGTCGCCGAAGTTCGACTCGCGCCAGTGGAAGTTCTCCGGGTGGGAGACGGTGACGAAGCGGTTCGCCTCCGGGCCGAGCATGAAGACGACGGGCGAGTGAAGCAGGCGCATCGTGAAAATCGGCCCATACTCTTCGTAGGCGCCGAGCAGCAGCGGCAGCGGGTCGCCGTTGACCTGCAGGGTGCGGGCCCAGCTGAAGTTCGTCGGCCCGGGCGGGAACTTCCCCCTCCCCCGCCACTCGGCGGCGACGTCTTCGGCGACCCGCCGCAACGGGTTCGCCGACATCTCCGGCGGCCGCGCAGCGGGTGCCGTGGTGTCGACCGTGGCCATGCCCGCCATCGTAACTGGCTGAGCAGCCAGTTTCTACGCCGCGTTGGCGGCGAGCTGCCCGCAGGCGGCGTCGATGTCGCGGCCGCGGGTGAGGCGCACGGTGGCGGTGATGCGGTGCTCGGCGAGGATCGCGCGGAAGCGCTCGATCCGCTCCGGCGAGGAGCCGTCGTAGGTCCCGGTCGGGTTGTAGGGGATGAGGTTGACCTTGTAGGCCCGCGGGTCGAGCAGCTCGGCGAGCTCGCGGGCGTGCTCGGGGAAGTCGTTGACGCCGTCCAGCATCACGTACTCGACGAAGACCTTCTGGCGGCGGGCGGCGCGGTAGCGCTCGCAGGCGGCCAGCACCGCGGCGATCGGGTAGCGCTCGTTGACCGGCATGATCTGCGAGCGCAGGCCGTCGTTCGGCGCGTGCAGGGAGAGGGCGAGGCCGATCGGCATCTCGCACCCGGCGAGGCGGTCGATCCCCGGCACCCAGCCGACGGTGGAGATCGCGGTGCGGCGGTGGGTGACGCCGAGGTCGGGCAGGCGCTCGCAGGCGGCGAGGACGTTGTCGATGTTCATCGTCGGCTCCCCCATCCCCATGAAGACGACGTGGTCGATCTCTTCGCCGCGGCGGAAGTGGAGCGCCTGGTCGAGGATCTCGTCAGCGCTGAGGTTGCGCCCGAACTTCATCTGGCCGGTGGCGCAGAAGGTGCAGGTGAGCGGGCAGCCCGACTGCGAGGAGAGGCAGACCGAGCGGCGACCGTCCCGGTAGCGCATCAGCACCGCCTCGATCGGCCGCCCGTCGGCGGTGTGGAAGAGGGTCTTGACGGTGCCGTCGTCGGACTTGGCCTCGGCGGCGACGGCCAGGGTCGAGAGCGGCACCTCCACCTCCAGCCGCCCGCGCAGCGCCGCCGGCAGGTTCGTCATCTCCCCATAGGAGCGCGCCCCGCGCGCGACCCACTCCCACACCTGGTCGGCGCGGTAGGCGGGCTCGCCCGCGCCGGCCAGCTTTTCTTTCAGTAGCTCCCGGTCCATGGCGCGAGTGTAGGGACCGAACGCATTTCTCCCCGCATACCGGGGAGAAATGCGTTCACACTTTTGAGAGCTTCTCGATCGAGGTCGCCTCGTCGATGCCTTCGACCAGAAGCAGCTTCTGCCGGGATTTCTCGCCCCGCACGATGCTCACCCGCGAGGGCGCGACGCCTACCTTCTTGGCGACCAGGCGGCAGAGCGCTTTGTTCGCCTTGCCGTCGACCGGCGGCGCCGAGACCCGCGCCTGGAGGACACCGTCGACCAGTCCGAGCAGCTCGTCGGCGTGCCCACGCGGGCGCAGCCGGACTTCGATCCGCGTCCCGACCGAGGGATCCCCGCTGCTACGCCCCAAGCTCATGCCAAACGGCGAAGGATCGCCGGCCAGGCACGGGGGCTCAAAAGGATTGTCCGGACCAGCTTGGCGCTGTCGAAGTAGGAGATGCGCACCGTCGCCAGACCGCCTTCCCGCAGGACGAATCGGTCGACGGCGTCCCAGGAGAAGCGCTTTCCGCCCGCCGTCGCCGAGAGGGTGAACTCGATCAGGAGCCCGTCCTCGGTCGGTCCCCAGCGATGGACGACGGCGGTGAGGTCGGGGAGCAGCCGCAGCAACCTCGTGAAAACGGCTTTGCCCTCCGGCAGGCCCCGGGTGGGGCGGGTCAGCGGCGCAATGAGCTCAACCTCGGGGGCGAGGATGCCGTCGAGGCCATCGACCGAAGGCGCCCGCCAGTAGGCGGCGAAGCGCTCGGCGAAGTCGGCGGCGGCGCTCATCCCGGCAGCTCCGCCAGCAGACGCTCGATCGCTTCGCGGGCGTAGTCGAAGACCCGCCGGTCGCCGCTGAGGCGGTAGCGGGAGTTGGTCCCCATCACCAGCGAGAACAGCTCGAAGGCGAAGCGCTCGGGGTGTTCGACGCCGGCGATCCGCGCCTGGCGCTCGAGCTCGCCTGTCCAGGCGTCGAGAGCGCCGGCGATCGCGTCGCGGACGGGGCCGGGGCGGTCGTCGTACTCGGCCGCGGTCGCCGCCCAGAAGCAGCCACCGGAGTAGTCCCCAAGCTGGTCGAGGTAACGCTCGGCCATCGCCCGCAGCCGCGGCGCCCCGTCGGGGTACTCGAGGGCGGGGTCGATCACCTTCCCTTTGAACCGCTCGGCAGCGGCGGCGACCGTCGCCAGCTGCAGCTCCTGCTTGGAGCCGAAGTGGGCGAAGAGGCCGCTCTTGCTCATCTGCAGCTCCGCCGCCAGGCGGCCGATCGTCAACCCCTCCAACCCCTCGACCGAGGCCAGGTCGACGGCGCGATCGAGGATCGAGGCGCGGGTCTGGGTTCCCTTCTCAGTGACGGGAGTCACAGACACAGAGTATAAAAAAGCACGAACGTTCGTTTTGAAAGAGCCGCGGGGCGGTCAGTGGACACAGAGGAGGAAGACGTGAGCGACTACACGGTGAAGAAGATCGACGAGATGGAGGCGGTGTTTCGGGGGGCGTTCAAGCGCGCCCGAGCCGAGCTCGGGGTTGAATCCTTCGGGCTGCAGGTGATCGACATGCCGCCGAATTTCGAGAACTACCCCGAACACGATCACGCCAACGACGGCCAGGAGGAGGTCTTCATGGCGATACGGGGCGGCGGCGAGATCGAGATCGAGGGCGAGCGCTTCCCACTCGACCCCGACCACATGGTCCGCGTCGCCTCGGGAACCATGCGCAAGGTCTGGCCGGGGCCGGAGGGAATCCGGATGGTGATCGTCGGCGGCGTCCCCGGTAAGGCCTACGACGCCCCGGACGTCAGCAAGCTGGGCGAGCCGGATCCGATGCGGAGCTAGAGGGGGTTAGGGTAGGGGCCTGATGCGGCGCATCTGGCCCCTCGCCCTCTTCCTCCTCGTCGCCCTTGTTGCGGCGCCGGCGGCGTCCGCAGCGCAGACGACGGACCATGAGGAGGACGCGATCGTCGTCATCTCCGGCGACGTCACCGTCCCCCGCGGCGAAACGGTCGACGGGATCGTCGTCGCCAGCGGCGACGTGCGGATCGCGGGTCGAGTCGACGGCGACGTCGTCCTCTTCGCCGGCGATGCGCTGGTCAGCGGCAGGATCGACGGCGACCTCGTCACCTTCGGGGGCCAAGCGCGCCTGCTGCCCAGCGCCTACGTCAGCGGCGACGTCCACTACGGCGACGAGCGTCCGCTCGTCGCCGGCGCCGCGATCGTCCGCGGCGACGTCACCAAGGCCAACTGGCCCGACGGCGGCGACCTCCTCCCCTTCATCGGCGCTTTCATCCTCTGGCTCGCGATCGGCATCTCGATGGCGATCCTCGGCCTGCTGGCTCTGCTGATCGCCCCGAGGGCGGCGGAGGCGATCGCCGAACGCTCGCGCGAGCGGGTCGGCCCGGTGATCGCGATCGGCATCGCGATCGCGATCTGCCTCCCGCTCGCCGCCGCGATCGCCGCCGTCACCCTGGTCGGCCTGCCGCTGGCCTTCGTGCTCGGGCTGGCGCTGCTGCCCCTGGCGGCGCTCGCCTACGTCGCCGCCGCCTACGCGCTCGGCCGCCGGATCGTGGCGCCGCCGCGCAGCCGGATCTGGGCCTTCCTCGCCGGCCTGGCGGTCCTCCGCGCGGCCGCGCTCGTCCCCTTCCTCGGCTTCCTCGTCGGCCTTGCCGCGGTGGTCTTCGGCTTCGGCCTGATCGGCGCCGCTATCGGCGCCGCTCGGGAGCGGGAGGAACCGGCGCCGGCTCAAAGCCCGGACAGCTGAGGACCGGCAGCCGCGGATAGCGCGGGTAAGCCGGTTCGGTGCGCGAGCGCTCGCAGAGCGAGAAGACCGAGCCGCGGGTGTTCGGCACCAGCCGCTGGTGCAGACAGCGGTCGCAGAGGCCGGCCTCGGGTCGGGAGGGGGTCATCGCTCGAACCTAGATCATCCATCTCCGCGGAAACTGCGGCCTCGGCCACGGCGGGTCCCGCCTTGCGGGGGCCTAGCCTTTGTGCGTGACCCGAGTGGCAACCCTCTTCGACGCCGACGCGGCCTCCTACAGCGGGACGGTCGAGGTCATCGGCGTCATCTACAAGGCCGAGGACGACGGCTACGCCGTGCTCGAGGTCCAGGAGACCGAGGGCGGCGAAGGGTTTGCCCTGGTCGGGCCGGTGGCCCACCTCGATGCCGGCGACCGGGCCGAAGTCAGCGGCGAGTGGCAGACCCACAACCGCTACGGGCGGCAGCTGCGCGCCCAGGGGGCGCTGCCGCTCGACCCGGCCGACCGCGAGGGCCAGGTCGCCTACCTGACCTCGCTGCGCCACATCGGCCAGAAGCGGGCGGAGAAGCTCTGCGACGAGTACGGCGAGGGGGTGCTGCAAGCGATCGCCGCCGACCCGCAGCGAGTCTTCGGCTCCTTGCGCGGGGTCAGCGCCGATCAGGCCGCGGCGGCGACGCAATCCTGGTTCGCGAGCCGGGCGATCCGCGACCTCCACGTGCAGCTGGCGCCGCATGGCCTCGCCCACCTCGCGGCGCCGATCCACGCCCGCTACGGCGAGCGCTCGATGACGATCCTGCACGAGGACCCCTACCGCCTCACCGAGGTGCCCGGCGTCGGCTTCGCCCGCGCCGACAAAATCGCCCTCGCCGCCGACGTACCGCCGGAGTCGAGCCGGCGGGCGCAGGCGGCGGCGCTCTACGCGCTGATCGAGGCCGAGCAGCAGGGCAACAGCTACCTGCCCCTGGAGGAGCTGGGCCGGCGCACGGCGCGGCTGATCGGGCTCGCCCCCGATCCCGACGTGCTCGTCGAAGCGCCGGGGCTGGTCGAGGACGAAGGCCGGCTCTACCGCGAGCCCACCCACGCCAGCGAGCTGGCGGTGGCGGCGACGCTGGCCGCGCGCGCCTCCTCCCCGCCCCACCTCGACCACGACCCCGGCGAGACGGCGCGGGACAAGCTCACCGACGAGCAGTGGGCGGCGGTGCGGGCGGCGTTCGCGGCGCGGATCTCCGTCCTCACCGGCGGGCCCGGAGTCGGCAAGACCGTCTGCACGAAGGAGATCGTCGCCGAGGCCGAAGCCGCCAACGCGACGATCGCCCTCTGCGCCCCGACCGGGCGGGCGGCGCGGCGGCTGGAGGAGACGACCGGCCACGAGGCGATGACGATCCACCGGCTGCTGGAGTGGATGCCGGGCCGCGAACCGGCCTTCCGCCCGGGGCGACCGCTGCCTGCCGACCTGGTGATCGTCGACGAGTCCTCGATGCTGAACCTGCGCCTCGCCGAGGTGCTGCTCGGGGGACTGGCGGAGACGACCCACGTCGTCTTCGTCGGCGACGCCGACCAGCTGCCGCCGATCGGCGCCGGCAAGCCGTTCGAGGACCTGATCGCCTCCGGCGCCGCCCCGGTGGTGCGGCTGACGCAGATCTTCCGCCAGGCGGCGCGCTCGATGATCACCACCGCCGCCCACGAGATCAACCACGGCCGGCCGCCCCACCTCGAGCCCGGCCCCGAGCAGGACCATGACTTCTTCTTCATCGAGCGGGGGACGCCGGAGCGCGCTGTGGAGACGGTGGTCGAGGTGGTAGCCGAGCGGGCCCCCGCCAAATTCGCCGTCGACCCGATCCGCGAGGTCCAGGTGCTGGCGCCGATGTACCGCGGGCCGGTCGGGATCGACGCCCTCAACGAGCGCCTGCAGGCGGAGCTGAACCCCGACGGCAAGCCCGCCCTCAGCGAGCGCTTCCGGATCGGCGACCGCCTGATCCAGACCCGCAACTCGCACGAGCTCGGCCTGATGAACGGCTCGATCGTCTTCCTCCGCGCCGACGATCCCGACGAGGAGACGATCCTCGTCGACACCGACGACGGCGGCAGCCTCGTCATCCCCTACGGCGAGACCGGGACGCTGCGGCTCGCCTACGCGATCTCGGTCCACAAGGCACAGGGTTGCGAGGTGCCGGTGGTGGTCGGCGTCTGCCACCGCTCGCACTCGCGGATGCTCACCCGGCCCCTCCTCTACACGGCGATCACGCGGGCCCGCAACAGCTGCGTGCTGGTCGGCGACCAGGCCTCGCTCGCCTCGGCCGTGCGGCGCGACGACAGCGGCGGCCGCCACTCCGGACTGGCCGAGCGCCTGCGCGGGTAACCGGACTTTCGTCCGGCCGAAAGACGCCGCCGCCAGGCGTGCATATACTTAAAATTGATGAGGGCAAAGAGTCTCCCTTTCCTCCTTTGCCTCGTCCTCTCCCTGGCCGCCGCAGCGCTGTCTACCGCCGCGGCGGCCAGGGGGATCGATCGTCCCCCGCGCCGCTAGCCGGGCTGCATCGCATCTAGCCTGGGCAGGTGGAGAGCAACCGTCTGCCGCTGGTGGAGATCGGGATCACGCTGGCCGGGATCGCCCTGATGGCGGCGATCGTGGTCGCCGTCGATCCGCTGCGCGACTCCGTCTCGGCCCTCGTCCAAGGCGATCACGACGAGGTCCGCGACCAGATCGACCGGCTCGGGATCGGCGGCCCGCTGCTGATCCTCGTCCTCTGCGTCCTTCACAGCGTCGTCTTCTATCCGGCCGAGATCGTCGACGCGGCCGCCGGCTTCGCCTACGGGTTCTTCCCGGCGCTCCTCCTGACGATGAGCGGCTGGATGCTGAACGGCTTGATCTGCTGGGCGATCGGGCAGTCGATCGCCCGCCCGCTGCTGGACCGCTGGTTCGGGGAGGAGCGCTTCGAGCGGGCCGAGCGGGCAATCGAGCGCGGTGGCCCGACGCTGCTGATGGCGATGCGCCTGATCCCGATCCTGCCCTTCAGCATCGTCTCCTACGCCGCCGGTGCGGCCCGGGTGCCGCTCTGGCGCTTCGTCTGGACGACCGTGATCGGCTACCTGCCGATCACGGCGATCTCCGTCTACTTCGGCACCCGGCTCGAAGGTCTCTCCCTCACCGACCCCCTGGTCCTCGGCAGCGCCCTGGCGCTGCTGGCGCTGCTCGCGGCGGGGCATTGGGTGATGCGGCGCCAGGCGCGCCGCTCCTCGGCCTAGCTGCGGACCCGGAAGCGGAACACGGCGGGCGTCGGGTCGAGCAGTCCGCCGGTGCCGAGCGCCTTCACCCGGAGCACGTGCCGGCCCAGGGCGAAGCGGCGGGCGAAGCGGCTCGAGCAGGCGCGGTAGGGAGCGCGGTCGACCCTGCAGAGGAAGGTGGCATCGGCCTGGTCGGAGCCGAAGCGGAAGACGAGGCGAACCGATCGGGCGCTGGTGTGGACGAGCGCCGACGGGCGCTTGAGGATGCGGGTCTCCGGAGGGGCGACGATCGGCGTCGTCGGTGGCGTGATCGGCGTCGTCGGCTGCGGCGTCGGGGGCGTCGGCGGGCCCAGCGGTTCTTCGCTGCCCCAATCGCCGGGGGCGACGAAGACCGCGCCGGAGGCGTCGGGCGGTTCGCATGCATTGGGGTTCGCGACCACGGCTTCTTCGTCGGCGGCCTCCACCGCCGCCAGTGCTTCGACCAGCCCGCCGCCCACCTCGCAGGGACCGAACGCCCCTATCGGCACCGCCGTTTCCACCAGCGCGGAGTGGAAGAAATCGGGGCCCAGCGACGGCGCCGCCTCCTGCATCAGGGCGACGACGCCGGCCGCGTGCGGGGCCGCGGCCGAGGTTCCGCAGAAGCGCCAGACGCCGCTCGATTTACCCGCGAAGAAGGTGGTGGCGCCGCAGTCGGTGGCGGTGACGTCGGGCTTCGAGACCACTTCCGGTTCGGGCAGCGCGGCGGCCGCTTTCGTCCCCACGACCGGAGCGAAGTACAGGGTGGCCGGACCGCGCGAGGAGTAGGGCTCCGGCGCGATTTTGGTGCTGAAGCGGATGGCGCCGAGGGCGATCGCTTCCGGCGCTGCCGCGTGCCCGTAGATCGACGGGCCGACGACGTCCCCCCCGCCCGACTTCGGGTACTCGACCCCGCTGACCCCGCTCTGCAGGAAGATGAACTTGAGGCGCGGCGCGGCGGCGCCGGAGAAGCGGTTGACGGCGAGCTGGACGGTCGCCTCCGAGGCGCCTTCGTTGGTCCACTGGATGATCTCCACCGGCCTTTTCGTCGCTTTGACGTTGTCTTCGGCCGACCCGGTGAGGATTTCGCCTTCGTCGTCGAGGAGCAGCGCGTCGAGATCGGTTTTGACGCCGAACCACGGTTCAGCCCACTGCAGGTCGAGAGTGACCGTTTCTTCCGGTTCGACCTTGATCCCGAAGGTCCGATCGACCGCCGCGCCCGGGTTGAAGTCGAGGCAGTGATCTGCGTTCAGTTCGCCGATCGCCGCGATCGCGGGCGGGCAGGCGCCGGAATCGCGGAAGGCGGGGGCTTCCCAGGAGGCGATTTCGTTGCCTTCGCCGTCGAAGAGGTTGTCGTTGCCGGCGGCCGAGAGGTAGGTGTTCCCGTCCGCGCTGACCGCATCGACAGCGGCGGCGACCGGCCCGTTCTGGAAGAAGGGCTCTTCGAAGTAGGAGACGTCGTCGACGATCACGTCGGCCCCGGGCCCGCCGCTGGCTTTCGCCAGGCCTTCGATGTTCTGGGCGAAGGAGAGTTCGCCGTTGAAGGCGCTGGCGAAGGCGAGGTCGGCCTGCGGAGCGACGTCGTGGACGATCTGCAGCATCGCCCTGCCCTCGTCGAACGGGTCTTCCTCTTCCGGGCCGAGCTGGATTTCGTCGATCACGTCGACGGGGTCTTCCTGGCCGGCGCAGTCGTTTTCCGGCCCCGGCAGATCCCGGGTTTCCTCGTCCTCCTGCGCGTCGGTGGCGACCGGCCCGCCGCTGACCGCTTCGGTGGCGGAATCGAAGGAGTCGGAGAGGACCCCGACGGTGACGCCTGCGCCGTCGACCGGGAATTCTTCGCGCGCTTTCAGCACGTTCAGCTGGGTGATCCCCTCTGAGAACACGGAGCCCCCTTCGCAGACGCCGGGGGCGCGGAGGATCGGCTCGCGGACCGGCGAGACCGCGGTCACCGCGCCGACCCGGGCCAGGTCTCGCAGCTCCCAGGGGAAGGCGGCCACGGTCGCCCGCTGGTAGCGGCGGCTGGCGGCGACGATCTCCGCCCCCGCCCGGCGGAGGTCGTCGAGGCGGGAGATCGCGCCCTGCTCGAAGCCGACTTCGACCAGGAAGCGGCCGCCGTCGCGGACCAGGCTGCCGGGGCCGCTCACGGCCACGCCGAGGACCTGCGCCCGCTCCGCCGCCGGCTTTGCGCGCACGGCGGGGTTGGCGAGGCGCTGCAGGATCGGCGAGAGATGCCCGCGCTCCTTCGGCGTCGGCAGCGCGGCGTCAGCGGCCTCGGTAAGCAGGCAGGCGCAGAGGGCCGCGAGGACTAGCAGCCGCCACACAGCGTCCCGAAAGGCCGAACCCGAGGGCATCCTTGAGTTTTATCGGCACCTGAGGCGTCCATTTGAGCCCCCTTTGGCAACGGCAACAGCGGCCGATCCTGCTACGGTCCCCTCCGTTAGGGCCGGTAAGACCGGCGAAAGTTGTGCGTAGCGCTCGCAGTCGTTGCTTCATCGCATCCTCCGCGTTCGCAGCACATGAAGTGGAGGCAATGCATGCCGACTGGAACTGTCAAGTGGTTCAGCGACGACAAGGGCTACGGGTTCATCACGCCCGATGACGGCTCGAAGGACGTCTTCGTCCATCACACCGCGATCATGGGCGAGGGCTTCCGTTCCCTCACCGAGGGCGCGAAGGTGAGCTACGAGTCCGAAGAAGGCCCCAAAGGCCCGGCCGCCGCGAGCGTTCAGCAGCAGTAGCTTCGCTAAACGCTTCCAGCAGTCCGAAGCCCGCCATATGGCGGGCTTCTTCTTGGCCGAAAGCACCCGTCCCCTACCCTCTTCACTCGCCATGAGCACGACCAGAGACGACCTCCGCAACGTGGCCATCATCGCCCACGTCGACCACGGCAAGACGACGCTGGTCGACGCGATGCTGTGGCAGACCGGCACCTTCCGCAAGGGCCAGGACGTCGCGGAGCGGGTGATGGACTCGATGGACCTCGAGCGCGAGAAGGGGATCACGATCCTCGCCAAGAACACCGCCGTCACCTACGGCGACGTGAAGCTGAACATCGTCGACACGCCGGGCCACGCCGACTTCGGCGGCGAGGTGGAGCGGGCGCTGACGATGGTCGACGGGGCGCTGCTGCTGGTCGACGCCTCCGAGGGGCCGCTGCCGCAGACGCGTTTCGTCCTGCGCAAGGCGCTGGAGCGCAGGCTGCCGATCATCCTCGTCGTCAACAAGGTCGACCGGCCGGACGCGCGGATCGCCGAGGTGGTCGACGAGGTCTACGAGCTCTTCATCGACCTCGACGCCGACTCCGAGCAGATCGACTTCCCGATCGTCTACACCAACGCCAAGGCCGGGTGGGCGGCGCTGGAGGAGGGGGTCGAGGGCAGCGACCTCTCCCCCCTGCTCGACCTGATGCTGGAGAAGATCCCGGCGCCGCAGTTCGACCCCGAGGCGCCGCTGCAGGCGCACGTGACCAACCTCGACGCTTCCCCGTACGTTGGCCGGCTGGCGATCTGCCGGGTGCACCAGGGGACGATCCGCTCCGGCCAGCAGCTCGCCTGGTGTCGCGCCGACGGCAGCGTCGAGCGGGCGGCGGTCTCGGAGCTGTACGTGACGCAGGGGCTGGAGCGAGTGGACGCGGAGGAGGCCGGGCCGGGCGAAATCATCGCCGTCGCCGGAATCGAAGAGGTGACGATCGGCGAGACCCTGGCCGACCCCGAGGACCCGCGGCCGCTGCCGGTGATCACCGTCGACGAGCCCTCGCTCTCGGTCGTGGTCGGGATCAACACCTCGCCGCTGGCGGGCACCCAGGGAGGCGACAAGCTGACCGCGCGCCAGCTCCGCTCCCGGCTCGACGCCGAGCTGGTCGGCAACGTCTCGCTGCGGGTCAACGACACCGAGCGGCCGGACGCCTGGGAGGTGCAGGGCCGCGGCGAGCTGCAGCTGGTGGTGCTGCTGGAGATCATGCGGCGCGAGGGCTACGAGCTCACGGCCGGCCAGCCGCAGGTGGTGACGCGCGAGATCGAAGGGCAGCTGCACGAGCCGGTCGAGCGGTTGGCGATCGACATCCCCGAGGAGCACGTCGGCGACGTGACGCAGATGCTGGCCGGGCGCAAGGGGCGGCTCGAGCAGATGGTCAACCACTCGACCGGGTGGGTGCGGATGGAGTACCTGGTCCCGGCCCGCGGGCTGATCGGCTTCCGCACCGAGTTCCTCACGGTGACCCGTGGCAGCGGCCTCCTCCACCACGTCTTCGACCGCTGGGAGCCGTGGGCGGGCGAGCTGCGCACGCGCCAGACGGGGTCGCTGGTGGCGGACCGGCGGGGCCAGACCGCCAGCTACTCGCTGCTCAACCTGCAGGAGCGCGGCAAACTCTTCGTCGGCTCCGGCGAGGAGGTCTACGAAGGGATGATCGTCGGCGAGAACTCGCGCTCCGAGGACCTCGACGTCAACCCGACCAAGGCCAAACAGCAGACCAACATGCGGGCGGCCAGCGCCGACGTGCTGGTGCGTCTGGCGCCGCCGGTCCAGCTCTCGCTGGAAGGGGCGCTGGAGTTCGTCCGCGAGGACGAGTGCGTCGAAATCGCCCCCGAGGCGATCCGCCTGCGCAAGGTCGAGCTCGACAAGGTCAAACGGCTGAAGGCATCGAAGAAACGGGACGCGGCGCCCGCTCGCTGAGCAGGCGCGCAACCCGCTCGATCACCTGCTCCGGTTCGCGTTCGAGGCGCGGCCCGGTGACCCGCGTCATCGCGATGCCCGCCAGCAGCAGCTCCTCCTGCCGTTCGCGGTCCCGCTCGAAGGCGGCGCGCGTCCCGTGCGTCTCGAAGACGTCGAGTTCGACCGCGAACCGGTGCTCGGGCCAGCAGCAGTCGAGCTCGAACCCGTGCGCGACGAAGTTGGTCCGCGGCTGCGGCAGCCCCGCCGCGATGACCAGTTCGAGGAACCGCTTCTCCAGGCCCGAGCGCGTGAAGCTGTAGGGCCTGTAGAGCGCGATCGCCTGCCGCAAGGGGGCGTGGCCGTGGTGGCCCATGGTCCGCGCCAGCAGGTCTTCGACCTGATGCAGATCGAAGAGACCGAGCTCTTCCGAGCGCTCGACCATCCGCTCCAGCCAATCGAAGCGAACCGTCGCCGCAAGATCGAGAAGGGTGCGCGGTGAGGAGGTCACTGGAATGCCCTCTCGCAGCGCGCGATCCTCAGGGGTGAGAGCCAGAGACTGATGAAGCCGTAATGGCGGTCGTGGCGTACGCCAGATGGAGGTCGTGACATGGAATGGCGCCGGCTCGACTTTCGCGATGCCCCAGAGCCACGCAGCAGAGTGATGGCTCAGGAGGGCACCGCGACCGCAGGCAAGAACGGCAGCCAAACACCTTCCGTGGTCGGAGATGTGTCTATGCCCGACCGCGAAAACACCCCGATGGAGGCGATGTAAGTGACCGGCCTTGACGGCCCGGGTGACGGCGCTGCGCGAGTATCCAAGCGGCCCGATCAACTGACGGATCGAAACAACCCCATGCTGCCGCTCTGCGAGTTTCGCAAGCTGTCCTGGTTCAGCAAGCGCCTGCTTCCTGCTTTTGCTCCGCATAGCGATACAAAGAAAGGAAGCGCCCTGGTCTCTCCCCCCTTGAAGGCGCTCCGAGCGCAAAAAAGCCGCCGGCCCCAGGGCCGGCGGCTTTCGTGAGGCGCTTGCGCTGCGAGAGCTAGACCGTGGCGGCTGCCTGCTCGGACTGGCTCTGCTCGGAGGCCTGGGCCTTGGCGTCGGGGGCCGGAGCGGTTTCGGCCTGGCGCGGCAGCAGGACTTCTTTGGCGATGACCAGGCGCTGGATCTGGCTGGTGCCCTCGTAGAGCTGCATGATCTTCGCGTCGCGCATCAGTTTCTCCACCGGGTACTCCTTGATGAAGCCGTAGCCGCCGTAGACCTGGACGGCGTCGGTGGTCACCTCCATCGCCGAGTCGGCGGCGAAGCGCTTCGCCATCGAGGAGACCTTGCTGTTGCGCACGCCCTGGTCGAGCAGGAAGGCCGAGTGCCAGACCAGCAGGCGGGCCGCCTCGACCTTGGTCGCCATGTCGGCGATCATGAACTGGATCGCCTGGTGCATCGCGATCGGGACGCCGAACTGGACCCGTTCTTTGGAGTAGTCGGTGGCGTACTCGAGGGCGGCGCGGGCGATGCCGACGGCCATCGCCGAGACGCCGGGACGGGTCCGGTCGAGGGTCATCATCGCCAATTTGAAGCCCTTGTTTTCCTCGGCCAAGAGGTTCTCGGCCGGGATCTCGACTTCGTCGAAGGAGATGGTCGCGGTGTTGGAGGCCCGCTGGCCCATCTTGTCCTCCTTCTTGTCGACGGTGACCCCGGGGAGGTCGGCGTCGACGACGAAGGCGCTGATCCCGCGGTGGCCGGCCTCGGGGTCGGTCTTGGCGAACACCGTGAAGTAGTCGGCGTAGGTGCCGTTGGTGATGAAGCACTTGGAGCCGTTGATGACGTACTTGTCGCCCTTCTTGACGGCGCGGGTCTTCATCCCCGAGACGTCGGAGCCGGCGTCCGGCTCGGTCAGGCCGAAGGAGGCGAGCTTGGGGGCTTCGGTCAGCATCCCCAGGTATTTCTTCTTCGTCTCCTCGGAGCCGCCGAGGGTGATCGGGGCCGAGGCGAGGCCGTTTGCCATCAGCGAGGTGCCGATCCCGGAGCAACCCCAGCCGACCTCCTCCTCGATCAGGCAGCCGGAGAGGTAATCGAGGCCGGGACCGCCGTAGGCCTCGGGGATGTGGGTGTTCATCAACCCGACCTCCCAGGCCTTGTCGATGATGTCCTGTGGCCAGGTGCCGTCTACGTCGTACTCCCAGGCGACCTTGCGCATCTCTTTCTCGGCGAAGCTGTGGGCCAGCTCGCGCAGGTCCTTCTGCTCATCGGTAAGGGTGAAGTCGACCACCGGTCGGTGCTCCTTTTCTTCGCGGTTCTAAGAAGTCTGCGGGAGCGCCGCCGGGAGGCTGACGTTCCACCGATTGACTGGTCAGTCAACCGGCCCTCAAGGTTAGCGGACCAGCAGGGAGATTCGGCCTTCTAACCTTGAGCGATGGAGTTGGCACTGGCTTTTTCGGCACTGCAGAAGGGCGGCGCACTGCTGATCTTCACCGGAGTGGCGGCGCCGCTGATCGGTCTACTGCTGAAGCGGGTCGGCGGGGGCTGGGAGACGATGGGCGGCGGACCGTTCGCGATCCTCGACGACCGCCCGCACAAGAGCGCCGGCGGCGACGCCGCCCGGCCGATCGACCCCGCGATCCAGGCCGCCGAGGTGCGGCAGATGCTGGAGGCGAAATCGCAGCGGCGCCAGCGGCGCGGCGAGGCGCCGCTGGACGTCGAGGCGGAGACCGAGCGCCTGCTCGCCGGCGCCGAGCAGCCCCGCGGCGCCGAGGCGATCGATGCCGAGCTGCGGACCGAGGTGCGGCAGCTGGTCGTCGTCCGCAACGAACGCCGCCTGCGCGAAGGCCTGGAGCCACTCGAGGTCGAGGCGGAGACCGAACGGCAACTGGCCGATTTCATAGGATCGAGCTGATGGCCACTCCCAACGCAAATCTCTACGAGATTGAGGAGATGCTCAACCAGCCGGGCACCTACTTCAACCCTCAGACCGAGGTCGTCGTCATCGTCGACGACTCCGCCTCCATCGACCAGGAGGTCTTCAACAACCTCGAGGGCTACGAAGGCGCCGAGTGGGTGCGGGTCTCCGACGACGTCCCCGTCGACGAGGACGGCCGCGACCGCGCGCTGGAGAGCTTCGAGTCGAATAACCAGGGCGAGGCCCTCGCCGGCGAAGCGCTGGAAGCAAGCGAAGACGACCTCGAAGAAGACGAGGAACGGCCGGAACCGGACCCCGACCCCGACCCCGACCCCGAGGAGTAGAGCCGGTGCTTTCCGAGGGGGACGCGGCGCCCGACTTTGCGCTGCCCGACCAGAGCGGCAAGGAGGTCAAGCTCTCCGACCTGCGCGGGGAGACCGTCGTCCTCTACTTCTACCCGAAGGCAGGCACCTCGGGCTGCACGACCCAGGCCTGCGGAGTGCGCGACCGCCGCGCCGACTACGCGGCGGCGGGGGCGCGGGTGATCGGCATCTCCCCCGACGAGGTGAAGGACGTCGCCAGGTTCGCCGGCAAACACGACCTCGACTTCACCCTCCTCGCCGACGCCGACCACGCGGTCGCCGAGGCCTACGGCACCTGGGTCGAGAAGTCGATGTACGGCAACAGGTACATGGGGGTGCAGCGGGCGACCTTCATCGTCGACCCCGAGGGCAGGATCGCCAGGGTCTTCCCGAAAGTGCAGCCCAAAAAGCACGACGACCTCGTGCTCGCCGCGCTTAAGCGCTGACGACCACCGCGAGGATGAACGAGGCGTAGAGCACGAACCAGCCGATCACCGCCGGCAGTTTGAAGCGGCCGGCCAGGTGCAGGCTCTCGTAGGCGAGCAGGCCGCCGGCGAGGCCGAGGCCGATCGAGAGGACCGCGGTCCAGGTCAGGTCCCAGTCGGTGAAGATCAGGCCGATCCCGACCGGGATCATCGACTGGAAGACCATCGCCCCGGTGATGTTGCCGAGGGCCAGCGCGTCCTTCCCTTCCCGCACCCAGAAGAAGCTGTTCACCTTCTCCGGCAGCTCGGTCGCCAGCGGCGCCAGGATCAGCGCCAGCACCAGCGCCTCGACCCCGATGCTCTCGGCGATGTGGAGCAGCTCCTCGACGAAGAGGTGGGCACCGCCGACCATCGCCCCCAGCCCGACCAGGAGCTGGATCACGCAGAGGACCAGCGCCGGGTCTTCGCGGTTTTCGGCGCGCCGCTCGAAGATCAGCGGGTTGAGGCTCTCTTCCGACTGCACCTCGCCGCCCCCACGCAGGGTGAGGGCGATGTAGAGCACGTAGGCGGCGATGAAGGCGACGCCGACGCCGATCCGCAGGGGCGCCGGCGGGCCCCAGGCCAGCATTCCGCCGATCGCGAAGAGAACGAGGAAGAAGATCAGGTCCCGCTCGAGCGTCGGCTTGTGCGCGTTCAGCTCGACCCCCTGCTCCCGTTTGTCCCGGTAGAGGTAGGCGAAGAGCCCGACCAGGCCCATCGCCAGGGTGCCGAGCAGGAAGGGGGCGCCGACGATCGCCCCGATCGCCACGTCTTCGGAGCCCTCCGCGGCCCCGAGCAGGGCGACGATCGCGATCAGCGTCTCCGGCATCGCCGTGCCGACCGCGGCGAGGATGCTCCCTACCGCCCCCTCCCCCACCGCGAGCTTGTGGCCGATCCACTCGACCGCGTTGGTGAACAGCAGCGCCCCGGCGAGGACGACGGCGAAGCTGAAGAGCAGCAGCAGCGCTTCCATCGGCGCAGGCTATCGATCGGAGTCTTAAGCGAAGTAAAAGGTGAGGCCGAGGACGAAGTAGAGCGCCAGCAGCTGCACGCCCTCGAACCAGTTCGACTCGCCGTCGGCGGTGACGTGGTTGCCGACCAGGATCGCCAGCAGGATCGCCCCCAGCTCGAAGCCGTTGAAGACGAGCGCCAGCGGGTGGGGGCCGACCAGGAAGGAGGCGAGGACGAGGACCGGGGCGACGAAGAGGGCGATCTGGGCGCTGGAGCCGATCGCGATGTTGACCGCCAGGTCCATCTTGTTTTTCACCGCCACCAGCACCGCCACCCAGTGCTCGGCGGCGTTGCCGACGATCGCGACGACGATCGCGCCGACGAAGAACTCGGAGAGGCCGATCGACTCCGAGGCCTCGGAGATCGAGCCGACCAGGACCTCGGACATCAGCCCGACCAGCACGCCGGCGACCGCCAGGGCGATCACCGAGGTGCGGACCGACCAGCCCCAGGTGTCCTCCTCCTCGTATTCGGGGTTGAAGAGCGCGCGGTGCGTCTTCATCGAGAAGAAGAGCCCGGCGACGTAGGTGGCGATGAGGACGATCGCCACCGCCAGCGAGAGGTGCTCGACCGTGCCGCCGTAGTTGATCGACTCGGCGCCCGGGGCGGGCAGTCCCTTGCCCTCGACCAGCTCGAAGATCGCCGGCATCACCAGGGCGCCGGCGGCCAGCATCAGCATCGTCGTCTGGACGCTGGCGCTGGTGCGGTTGAACTCCTGCTTGTCGCGACGGAGGCCGCCCGCGAGCATCGCCGCGCCGAGGACCAGCAGCATGTTGCCGACGATCGAGCCGACGATCGAGGCCTTGACCACCTCCTGCAGCCCCTGCCCGAGGGCGAAGAGGGCGATGATCAGCTCCGGCGCGTTGCCGAAGGTGACGTTGAGGAAGCCGCCGATCCCGGGACCCGAGCGCGCCGCCAGCTCCTCGGTGGCGCGTCCCATCAGCGCCGCGGTGGGGATGATCCCCAGCGCCGAGGCGGCGAAGACCACGGTCGCCGAGGCGTGGGCGAGCTCGAGCGCGACCGCGACCGGGATCAGCGGCGTCAGCAGGTAAGGCCAGCCGTGCGCCGTCCTCAGGAAGGAGGCGTCCAGCCGCGGGGCGTTCGAGTTCACGGTGCCGGTGCGAGCCCGCTCGCTATTCGAGCAGGCTCGCGCACTTCTGCAGGTCGGCCGGCGTCTGCGCCCGCTGCAGGCACTTCACGTATTCCTTCTGGCCGGGGATTTCGCCGAGACCGGAGCTGCCGCCCGAAGACGAGCCGCTGCCCGACGAGCCACCGACGATCCCTTCAAGCAGGCCCTGGAGACCTTCGTCGCCACCCGCTTCCAGGAATTCGAGCGGGTTGACGCCGAGCTGGTCGAACAGGTCTTCCAGCGGTTTCGCGTTCTCCGGCGCGGAGAAGCTCTGTTCCTCGTTGACGCCGGACAGGGTCAGTTCCATTTCCAGTTCGACCTTTTCGTCCTTGGCCTGCGGCGGCGCGATCGTCAGTTCCGCCGCGACCCTGCGGACGATGTCGTCGTCGCCCACGTAGAGGTCGACGTGCGCTTTTTCGATCGATTGCGAGATTTCGCCCTTGGCTTCTTCCAGTTCGCTCAAGGGCAGCGGGCCGGCCGCTTCGAGCTGCGAGCTGCAGGCCGGATCTTCGGTCAGCTGGATCAGCGCGTCGATCCCCCCGGAGACGTCGAGGTCGCCGCTGACCTTGGTCGTCGAAGTACCGTCGACGTCGGCCTCGCCTTCGTTCTGGAGGTGCTCGGCGAACTGGCTGAATTTGATCCCTTCCGCCGCTTCCTGACAGGCGGTGATGTTTTCTTCCCCGCCCTGCTGCTGAGCCTGTTCGAAGGCCGACTTGACGAACCCGAAGGTGGTCGGATCGACTTCGTAGCTGCTGCCTTCGAACTCGATGAAGGCGCGGTCGGTGAGCAGGGTGATGCCGCCGGCGAAGTCGAGCTCTTCGCCCTGGACGGAGCCGCTCGCTTCCGCGGTCATTTCAAGCTGCGGCAGTTCTTCCCGCGAGCTGGCTTCGAACGGGCCGGAGAGGTCGACGTCGATTTCCCCGCCTTCGTCGCCTTCGGAGTTGACGTGCAGCGAGAGGTCGAGTTCGCCGCTTTTCACGCCTTCGAGGCTGGCGTTTTCGATCAGCTTCTGCGGATCTTCGCCGCCGCCACCGCCGTCGTCGCCTCCACCGCAGGCGGCGAAAACCATCGTCAGCGCGGCCAGGGTCGCGAACAGCGCAAAAAATCGGAAACGGCTCAAGGGATGGAGCTCCTCGTGATCGGAGAACAGGGCCGGGCGGAGTTTAGGGACGGGGCGGCGGATCCTGCCCCCAGCGCCGCATTCCCCGCTCGATTTCCCCGTTGACGAGCCGCATCACCTCGACCCGGGCAAAGCGCTTCGACTCGGCGGAGATGACGCGCCAGGGGGCGTGCGAGCGGTCCGTCCGCTCCAGCATCTCCTCCACCGCCGCTTCGTACTGCGGCCGCTTCTCGCGGTTGCGCCAGTCCTCGTCGGTCAGCTTCCACGATTTCAGCGGGTCCTTGGCGCGAGCCTTGAAGCGCTTCAGCTGCTCCTCTGCGGAGACGTGGAGCCAGAACTTGACGACGATCGTCCCCTCGTCGGCAAGCGCCTGCTCGAAGGCGTCGATCTCCTCGTAGGCGCGGCTCCACTCCTCCCGCGTCGCGAACCCCTCCACCCGCTCGACCAGCACCCGCCCGTACCACGAGCGGTCGAAGACGGTCATCCCGCCCCAGCCGGGCAGCGCCGGCCAGAAGCGGCCGAGGAAGTGGTGGCGCTTCTCGTCAGCGGTGGGAGCGGCGAACTGGCTGACCCGGACGTGGCGCGGATCCAGCGGCGCCACCAGCCGCTTGATCGCCCCGCCCTTGCCGGAGGCGTCCCAGCCCTCGAAGACGAGGACCAGCGGCGGCCCCAGCCGGCACTCGCCGATCAACCCGCCCAGGGTCAGCCGCAGCTGCGCCAGCCGTTCCCCTTCCCGCTTCAGCCCCTTCGCCTCCTCCTCGCGAGTGAGCCTGAGCGTCAAATCGACCTCGTCGAGCCGTCCCATCGCCCTAATTTCTACCCGGCGTTCGTCCTTTCCCCTACATATGCCTGGGAAAGGACGAACGCCGGCGCTATTCGCCGCTGTCGCCGCGCGATTCGTCGATCGGCGGGGGGCGGTCCTCGGTGGTCACGTTGGCGACCAGGGGGAAGAGCAGGGCGCCGAGGAAGATCAGGATCACGCCGGCGGCGACCAGCCAGCGGGCGCGGGTGAGGTGGCCGAGGATGCCGATCGCGAACCCCGCCAGCATCATCACGATGTAGGGCGTGGGGCTGTGCGGGAACAGCGCGGCGAGGGGGAGCGCGAGGTCGAGCACTGGCCGGGATTATCATCGCGGCGATGCCCGAAGGCTCCGTCGCAGAGGTGAAGCAGTCCCTGGCCGACGTCGGCTACCTCGCCGACGAGCCGGCCGCGCTGGTTTCCTTCCTCGCCCAGCAGCTCGGCAAGCCGGTCCTGGTCGAGGGTCCCGCCGGGGTCGGCAAGACCGAGCTGGCGAAGGCGCTCTCGCGCGCCACCGGTCGCGAGCTGGTGCGGCTGCAGTGCTACGAGGGCCTCGACGAGGCGAAGGCGATGTACGAGTGGAACTACCGCAAGCAGCTGCTGCGGATCCAGGCCGGCGGCGAGGCCGGCTGGGATGACGTCCAGGACGACATCTTCAGCTCCGAGTTCCTGCTCGAGCGGCCGCTGATGCAGGCGATCGCCAGCCCGGAGCCGGTGGTGCTGCTGATCGACGAGATCGACAAGACCGACCAGGAGTTCGAGGCGATGCTGCTCGAGCTCCTCTCCGACTTCCAGATCACGATCCCCGAGCTGGGGCAGATCTCGGCGACGACGATGCCGATCGTCGTCCTCACCTCGAACGACTCGCGCGAGCTGACCGAGGCGCTGAAGCGCCGCTGCCTCTACCTCTGGCTCGACTACCCCGAGCTCGAGCGCGAGATGGAGATCGTCCGCCTCCACGCCCCGGACATCTCCGAGACGCTGGCCCGCAAGCTGGTCGAGGTGATCCGGATGGTGCGGGCGCTGGACCTGAAGAAGCCGCCCTCGATCGCCGAGTCGATCGACTGGGCCCGCACCCTGCTGCTGATGGGGGCCGAGGACATCGACCGCGAGACCTTCACCCAATCGATGTCGATCATCGTCAAGCACCGCACCGACATCGACCTGGTCGCCGAGCGAGTCGGGGTGAAACTTGCCGACCCCCTACGGACCGAAGGCTGACGCCGGGCCGCCGGGGATTGCGGCGAAGCTGCTCGGCTTCTGCGAGGAGCTGCGCGGCGAGGGGGTCGCGGTCGGGACCTCGGAGCTGCTCGACGCCTTCGCCGCCCTCGGCCACGTCGACTGGACCTCGCGCGCCGACTTCCGCGAGGCGCTGGCGACGACGATCGCCAAGTCCCAGGACGACCGCCGCGTCTTCGAGCTGCTCTTCGACCGCTGGTTCTTCCGCAGCGCCGAGGCCGAGGCGGTCCAGCGCGGCGTCACCGAGCACGCCGAGGGCGGGCCGCCGGCCGGCGACGGCGAGCGCTTCGACATGGACGAGCTCAGCGAGGCGATCCGCGAGGCGATCGCCGCCGGCGACGAGGACGCGATGCGCGACCTGGCGCGACTGGCGATCGCCGCCTTCGGCCGCGGCGAGGGCTCGGGCGTGGTCGGCGTCGACGTGCAGCGGATCCGCCGCACCCTCGGCCTCACCGCGGGCCAGCAGCCGCCGGCCGAGGACGGCAGCGAGCGGCCGCCGATCGACCGCGACCAGCTGACCGGGTTCGAGCGCCACCTGCGGCGCGAGCTCGAGCGCGATCTGATCGAGCGCACCGAGACCCTCCCCCCCTCCAGACCGCTGGCCGAGCTCGACCGGGCGCTGCCGACCAGCCCGACCCAGGACCTCGCCGCCGTCCACCGCGCCGTCTCGCAGATGAAGCGGCGGCTCGCCACCCTCGGCCACGAGCAGCGCGGCCGCCGCAAGGGCCGGACGGTCGACGTGCGGCGGACGATGCGGGCCTCGCTGGAGACCGGCGGCGTGCCGCTGCGGCTGCGCTACCGGCCGAAGCGGCCGCGGCGGCCGGAGATCTACGTCCTCTGCGACGTCTCCACCTCGGTCACCTCGGCCAGCGTCTTCTTCCTCTCGGTCCTCCACGCCCTCCACGACTCGTTCCGCAAGCTGCGCAGCTTCGTCTTCATCGAGCGGATCTCCGAGGTGACCGACGTCTTCGAGCACGAGCGCAACTTCGCCACCGTCGCCGAGCGGATCTCCAGCGAGGGCGGCGTCGCCGACATCTCCGGCTACACCGACTACGGCCGCGTCTGGCTCGAGTTCCTCACCGAGATCTCCGAAGACCTCGACCCCCGCTCGACCGTGATCGTGCTCGGCGACGCCCGCACCAACGGCCGCGAGCCCCACGCCGAGGTCTTCGCCCAGATCTCCGAGAAAGCCGGCCGCCTCTTCTGGCTCAACCCGGAGCCGAAGCTCTACTGGAACTACGGCGACTCGGTGATGGCCGCCTACGAGCGCTACTGCGACGGCGCCTTCGAGTGCTGGACGACCCGGCACCTGGAGAACTTCGTCAACGTCGTCGCCGGCGCCGCCCCGGCAGCCGAATGAGGGCGCTCTTCCTCCGCCACGGCGAGTCGGTCCACAACGCCCGCCGCAGCGGCGAGCCCGCTCCGCACTCGGACAGCGACCGCCTCACCGAGAAGGGAATCGAGCAGGCGCACGCGGCCGGCGCCGGCCTCCGCGAGCTCGGGGTGACGCGGCTGCTGAGCAGCCCGCTGCGGCGGGCGCGGGAAACGGCGACGGCGGTCGGCAAGGCGCTGGGGCTCGACCCGGAGGAGATCGACTACACCGGCGAGCTGACCTCGACCGAGGGCTTCGAGCAGGCGGTCGCCCGGGTGCGGCGGCTGAAGGCGGAGCTGGAGGCGGGGATAGACGGCGAGCTGCCGCTGCTCGTCACCCACGGCATCTTCACCCGCTTCTTCCTCCTCGACTCGATCCTCGGCGAGCGCTTCGAGGCGCCGATGGCGGCTGGGATCTGGAACCTCGGCTCGCACAACTGCGGCCTCTCGGTCTTCGCCCACGGCGAGAGCCGCGACCCGCTGGGGCAACCGATCCCCGGCTGGACCTGCCTCACCTGGATGGAGCGGCCGTGGAGTCGCCCGTGACGATCCGCACCGGGTCGTCGGGCGAGACCTGCCACTGCTCGTTGACGATCGCCCCCGCGGGCGGCGCCACCGGCCCCTCCAGCAGCGGGTCGTCGGTCTCCCGCATCCACGCCTCGAGCCGCTCCCGCAGCTCCGCCAGCACCTCGGCCCTGCCGGGGTCGCCGGCGAGGTTGTTCCCCTCCTGCGGGTCCAGCACCAGGTCGTAGAGCTGCTCCTCGGCAACCTCCTCTTCACCCCATCCCGCCTCGACCAGGAGAGTCTTGGTGTCGCTGTCGTCGCAGTTAGCGAGCACCGGATGCGGGTATTCGTCAAACCTCCTTATGTACTTCCAACGCTCGGTCCGGATCGCCCGGTGGGGCTGGTAAGCGGCGTGGTAGGTCGTCTCGGTGAAGATCGCGTCGTGGAGGCTCTCGACCTCCCCCTGCACCAGCGGCATCAGCGAGGTCCCCTGCAGCCAATCGGGGTGCTCGGCGCCGGCGAGGTCGCAGAGGGTCGGGTAGACGTCGAGGTGGCTGACCGGGGCGTCGATCACCTTGCCCGGGGAAAAGCCGGGGCCGCGGACGATCATCATCACCCCGGTGCCGCGGTCGAACAGGGTCGCCTTGGCGCCGGGGAAGGCGATGCCGTGGTCGGTGGTGCAGATGACGACGGTGTTCTCGACCAGGCCGTAGTCGTGCAGCGCGTGGAGGACGGCGCCGATCCCCTGGTCGAGCGAGCGGGCGCTGGCCTTGAACTCGGCCATGTCGCGGCGGGTGACGATCGTGTCGGGGAGGTTGAAGGGGGGCTGCGAGTAGAGCGTGTCGCGGACCGAGGTCGGGGCGGCGAATTCGCGGTGGGTCTCGAAGAAGCCGACCGACATGAACCACGGCTCGGCGGGCGCCTCGCGCAGCGTCTTGATCGTCAGCGGCGCCACGTAGGAGGCGTTGTTCTGGCCGACCGGGACGATCTCGTCGTAGCCGATCGCCTCCGGGTCGAGCGAGATGTGCTGCTCGCCGATCAGGATCGAGCGGTAGCCGACCTCGCGCAGGGTGTGGACCCAGTGCTGCCGGTAGTCGTTCAGCTTCCAGCCGCGGTGGGCGAGGCCGAGCATCCCGTTGTTGTGGCAGTAGAGCCCGGTGAGGAGGCTGGCACGGCTGCCGGAGCAGGTCGGAGCGGCGCAGAAAGCCTCGCGGAACAGCACCCCCTGGTCGGCCAGCATCTGGATGTTCGGGGTCGGCACCTGAAAGCCGTAGGGCTGCACGTAACGGCCGGTGTCGTGGGAGTGGATGTAGAGGATGTTGGGCGGGAGCACGTCTCTTCAGACTATCGACCGCTATCTGTTTACTCTTTTGTTGATAGAGATAGTTAGGAAAGAGATGAAACCCGATCGCTCCCACCTCGTTTGCGCCACCCCCCGCAGCGGCAGCACGCTCGTCTGCCACGCGCTGGAGGAAACCGGCGTCGCCGGCCGCCCCGAGGAGTACTTCGAGGCGCTGCGCCACAGCGGCCGCCCGCGCCGGCCGGAGGAATACTTCCTCGGGGTCGAGGACCACTCGATCCGCGACCACCTCGGCGAGCGCACCGTCGGCAGCGACCCCCAGCCCCGCTCCCCCCTCTGGAGTCGCGCCGCCTACGACCGCTACCTCGAGTGGGTCTTCGAGACCGGCACCACCGACAACGGCGTCTTCGGGGCGAAGCTGATGTGGGGCTACTTCGGCGAGTTCGTCAGCCTCCTCCGCAACATCCCCTCCTACCGCGACGTGCCGCTGGCGGAGCTGTTGCCGACGGTCTTCCCCGACCTCACCTTCGTCCGCGTCGTCCGCGCCAACAAAGTCCGCCAGGCGGTCTCGCTCTGGAAGGCGGTGCAGACGGCGACCTGGCGCGAGGACCAGGCCAGCGCCAGCGCCGCCTCGGTCGAGGGCGACGGCAGCCCTCCCTACCGCAGCTTCATCGAGGAGCACCGGCCGCAGCTGCGCTTCCACTACCGGGCGATCGACCACCTGCTGGAACAGCTGCTGGTCGAAGAGGCCTCCTGGGACGCCTTCTTCGAGCACGCGGGGATCAAGCCGATCCTCGTCCTCTACGAGAACTTCGCCGCCGACTACGAGACAAGCACGCTCAACCTGCTGGAGCGGCTGGATCTCTCCTGCGCCGAGGACTTCGAGTTCGAGCCGCGGATGAAGCGGCAGTCGGACCGGATCAACGACGACTGGACCAGGCGCTACAGCGAGCTGCGGCTCGGCCGCGACTTCGACCTGGACCCGGTCCCGGTCGAGGAGACGGCGCGCTCCGGCGCCTAGCGGGCGACCCAGGCGTCCGGGTCGGCGGTGAGATCGCTGACGACGCTCGGCAGCTCGCCGGAGACGAGGTCGGCGAGGGTGACCTCCTCGAGCACGCTGCGGAGGCTGGCGCGGACGGCGATCCAGACTTCCTGCAGGTGTTCGGCGTGGCCGCGGTACTCGATGTCCTCCGGCGGGGTCGACTGCACGTGGGCGATCGGGCCCTCGACGGCGCGGACGATCTCGGCGACCGTCACCTCGTCGGCCGGCCGCGCCAGCCAGTAGCCGCCCTTGGCGCCGCGCCGGGCGCGGACGATGCCGTGGTGCTTGAGCTCGAGCAGGATGTGCTCGAGGAACTGCAGGGGAATGTCCTGCGCATCGGCCAGGCGCTCGCCCTTGACGGGCCCCTCATCCCCCGCGGCGGCAAGCTCGGCAGCGGCCCGCACCGCGTAGTCGGCCTTCGCGGAAACTCGCATGTGTCTAGTTAATCAGTCGGCGGGCAGCGTCTGCGCCAGTGCCGCCGTCTGGTCTGCCTCTTGCTGGAGTTGCCGCTCGCGGCGGCGGTTGATCCAGTGCGGCGCGTAGAGGATCGCCCCCAGCCCGATCGCGGCAATTGCGGCGGCGATCGGCCAGACCTCGGGGTCGCCCTTCTGCACGGTGACGATCCCCGAGCCGATGAGGACGAGGCCGAGCGAGGTGCGGAGGAAGCCCTGCGGCGCCCTGTCGGACAGCGCCGCCCCGATCACCACGCCGGGGATCGAGCCGAGGAGGATGTTGCCGGCGAGGACGAAGTCGACGTTGCCGCCGACCCAGTGGGCGAGGCCGGCCGCCCAGAGCAGGATCGCGGCGTGGAAGACGTCGGTCCCGACGACTTTTTTCGGCGCCAGCCGGTAGACGGCGATCAGCAGGATCGCGATCACGGTGCCGGAGCCGGCGGAGGTGATCCCGATCACGAAGCCGGTGGTGGCGCCGATCACGATCGCCGCCACTTTGTGGCGCCGCTCGACCTCGAAGCGGTCGCGCTCCTCGATCAGGTTGCGGAGGATCAGCGCCCGGGTGAGGGTGATGACGCCGACCATCAGCAGGGTGCCGCCGAGGACGGCGTAGACGAGTTCCTCGAGCCGGGCTTCGCCGATCTGCGTCTGCATCCAGGAGACGAGGGCGACGCCGCCGACGGCCGAGGGGACGCTGCCCAGGGCCAGCCACTTGACCAGGTCCATGTTCACCGTCTTCATCTTCAGGTGGCGCCAGCCGCCGACGGTCTTGGTCACGGCGGCGTAGAAGATGTCGGTCCCGATCGCCGTCGTCGGCGAGATCCCGAAGATCAGGATCAGCAGCGGCGTCATCAGCGAACCGCCGCCCATGCCGGTCATGCCGACGAGTACGCCGATGCCCAATCCGAAAAGGACGATTGCCGGGTCCATTGCTCAGCTCCTGGATCTCCGCACCAATACTGATTTCGACTTTCCTGACCTTCTTGGTCAGGAGTGCGGAGTGCGCCAGGATACCAGGATGAAGCCCGAACTAGGGGAATCTCAAGCGGCGGAAACGGCCCCGCGGCGCGAGCGGGCGCCCGCCGAGGCGATCTCGCTGCGGGCGGTCGGCCACTCCTTCGGCGACCTCCAGACCCTCGCTGGGATCGACCTCGAGGTCGCCCCCCACGGCGTCGTCGGCCTCGTCGGCCCCTCCGGCTGCGGCAAGTCGACGCTGCTCGAGCTGGTCTGCGGGCTGGCCGAGCCGAGCGCCGGAGCGGTCGCGGTGGGGGGCGATTCCGCGGCCGAGGGGCGCCTCGCCCGCTGCGCTCTGATGCCGCAGCGCGATCTCCTCCTCCCCTGGTACTCGGCGATCGACAACGCCGCCCTGGCGCTGCGCAACCAGGGGATGCCGCGGAACCAGGCGCGCGCCGCCGCCGCGGCCCTGTTCGAGCGCTTCGGGCTGGCCGGCTTCGAACCCGCCCGCCCCAGCGAGCTCTCGGGCGGGATGCGGCAGCGGGTCGCCTTCCTGCGGACGCTGATCGCCGGCAAGCCGGTGCTGGCGCTGGACGAGCCCTTCGCCGCGCTCGACGCGATCACCCGGGCGGAGATGCAGGAGTGGCTGGCCGCGGCGCTGCGCTCCGACCCCCGCACCGTCGTCCTCGTCACCCACGACGTCGAGGAGGCGCTCTACCTCTGCGACCGCGTCGTCGTCCTCTCCGCGCGCCCGGCGCGCGTCGTCGCCGAGTTGGCCGCCCCGGCGCCGCGGGCCGAGAACCGCGACGAGGCCGTCACCGATCCCGAGTTCGTCGCGGCCCGCGAGGAGGCACTGCGGGCGCTCCACGCCGGAAGTCGTGGTTCCTAATGCACGACATGGGTGCAAAAGGAACCACGCGATTGCGCAGGTGGCTGTTGCCGGTCCTGCTTCTGGCGGGGTTGATCGGCGCCTGGCAGATCGCCAGCTCTACCGGGGCGATCGCCGATGCCCTCAGTCTCGAGGACTTCCTCGTTCCCTCGCCGGCGGAAATCGCCAGCTCGCTCTGGGAGAACCGCATCCTGCTCGCCGAAAACGCCTGGGTGACGCTGCGGGAGATCCTGCTGGGGATTCTCTGCGCGCTCGTGGCCGGGGTCGGCTTCGCGATCCTGATGCACCGCTGGCGCGTCCTCCGCGACGCCGCCTATCCGCTGATCGTCGCCTCGCAGACGATCCCGATCGTCGTCATCGCCCCGATCCTGGTCGTCTGGTTCGGCTACGGGATCGGCCCCAAGATCGTGATCGTCGCCCTGATCTGCTTCTTCCCGATCACCGTCAACGCGCTCGACGGTCTGCGCTCGGTCGATCCCGAGGCGGTGAAGATGATGCGCAGCCTCGGCGCCTCCCGCTGGCAGCGTTTCTGGCGGGTGGAAGCGCCAGCGGCACTTCCAAGCCTGTTCACGGGGATGAAGATCGCCGTCGTCGTCGCACCGATCGCCGCCGTCTTTGCTGAGTGGGCCGGCTCCAGCTCCGGCCTTGGCCATCTGATCCAATCCGATACCGCCAACTTCGAGGTGGCACGACAGTTCGCAACGGTGGTTGTTCTCTCGGCGCTGGCGCTGGCGCTGATCGGCTTGACCGCCCTCGCAGAGCGGCGCGTCGTCCGTTGGCGATAGAACTCAGGCGATGACGCGCCCCCGGATTCCGGCGATCGCCCTCGCCGTCCTCCTCCTCGCCCTCGCCCTCGCTGCCTGCGGCGAGAAGTCCGAGGAAGGCGGCGGCGAGCGCGAGGGCTTCAGCCTCACGCTCGACTTCTACCCCAATCCCGACCACGCCGGGATCTACATGGCGGAGAAGCTCGGCTACTTCGATGAAGCCGGCCTCGACGTCGGCATCGAGACGCCTTCCGATCCCGCCGCGCCGCTGAAACTGGTCGCCGCCGGCCGCACCGACCTGGCGATCTCCTACGAGCCCGAGGTCGCGCTGGCGCGCGAGCAGGGGCTCGACGTGGTCGCGATCGGCGCCCTCGTCAACCGGCCGCTCACCTCGCTGATCTGGCTGAACAAGTCCGGGATCAAAGGCGTCGCCGACCTCAAGGGCAAGACGGTCGCCACCGCCGGCATCCCCTACCAGGACAAGTTCCTGGAGACGATCCTGGCCCGGGCCAACCTCAAGCCCGAGGACGTGAAGGCGGTCAACGTCGGCTTCGGCCTCCTCCCCGCCCTCGTCGGCGGCTCCGCGCAGGCGATGCTCGGCGGCTACAGCAACGTCGAGGGCGTCGACCTGCGGCGGCGCGGCCTTGGCCCGGTCGTCACGCCGGTCGACCGGCTCGGCGTCCCCACCTACGACGAGCTGGTGCTGGTGGCGCGCCGTCAGAGCCTCGAAGAGGACCCGGAAAAGTTCCGCCTCTTCCTCGCCGCCCTGGAGCGCGGGACCGAGGCCGCGGTGGAACAGCCGGGCGCGGCGACCACCGCGATCACCGAAGCCAACCCCGACCTCGAACCGAAACTGGCCGCGGCCGAGGTGAAAGCGACGCTGCCGCTGCTCGGCGCCCGAACCGAGGGGCAGCCCTACGGCTACATGGACCCGCAGGAGTGGGCGACCTTCGCCGGCTGGATGCGGGACAACGGCCTGATCGAGTCGCTGCCGGAGCCGGGCGAGCTGCTCGACAACGGCTACTTGCCGTCGGGCAAGATCCCCGAATAGCCGAGCGCGCCTTCGGCGATCAGGCGGCTGACCTCGCGCTCGGGCATCGCCGCGTGGAAGAGGTGCCCCTGGGCGTAGTCGCACTCGAGCCGGCGCAGCTCCGCCAGCTGCACCTCGCTCTCCACTCCCTCGGCGATCGCCTCCAGCGAGAGCGCCCGCGCCATCCCGATGATCGCCTCGACGATCGCCGTCGCCTCCTGCTCGATCCCCAGCGCGTCGACGAAGGAGCGGTCGATCTTGAGGGCGTGGAAGGGGAAGCGGTTGAGGTAGGCGAGCGAGGAGTAGCCGGTGCCGAAGTCGTCGAGGACGAGCCGGACCCCGAGCTCGTTCAGCGCCTCCAGCGAGGAGATCGCCGTCGCCGACTCGTCGACGAGGACGCTCTCGGTGATCTCCAGGCGCAGGTGGACCGGGTCGAGGCCGGTGCGGGCGATGATCTCTTCGACGATCGCGGGCAGGTCGCGATGGGCGACCTGGCGGGCGGAGAGGTTGACGGCGACGTCGAAAGGGCGTGAGTCGGGGCGCAGCTGGTGCCACTCGACCGCCTGGCGGCAGGCGCGTTCCTGGACCCAGCGGCCGATCGGCTCGATCAGGCCGCTGTCCTCGGCGATCGAGACGAACTCGGAGGGATCGAGGACCCCCCGCTCGGGATGGCGCCAGCGGACCAGGGCCTCGAGGCCGGCGATTTCGCCGGTGCGCAGGTTGACGACGGGCTGGTAGTGCAGCGCCAGCTCGTCGCGGTCGAGGGCGCCGCGCAGCTCGCGTTCGACCTCCAGCCGCCGCATCGCCCCCGCCCGCATCTCGGCGTCGAAGAGGACGCAGCGGGCGCGGCCGCCCTCCTTGGCCCGGTACATCGCCGCGTCGGCGTCGCGGATCAGCAGCTCGGCGTTGACGGTCCGCTCTTCGGAGGCGCGGGCGACGGCGATGCCGATGCTGGCGCTGACGAAGTGGTCGACGCCGTCGATCGAGAAGGGCTGGGCGAAGGCGGCGGCGACGCGGTCGGCGATCGCCACCGCCTCCCCTTCGTCGGCGAGGCGGTCGATCAGGATCCCGAACTCGTCGCCGCCGAAGCGGGCGACGACGTCCCCCGGCCGCAGGTGGGCGCGCAGGCGCGGCGCCACCGCCCGCAGCAGCGCGTCGCCGGCGTGGTGGCCGAGGCTGTCGTTGATCAGCTTGAAGTGGTCGAGGTCGAGGAAGAGGATCCCGACCGGCGAGCCGGAGATCGACGCCTTGCTGAGCGCGTCGCCGAGGGCGTCGACGAAGCTGAGGCGGTTCGGCAGCCCGGTGAGGGAGTCGTGGAGGACGCGGTAGCGCAGCGCCTGGTCGGCGGTGTGGCGCTCGATCGCGTCGGCGAGGACGTTGGCGGCGGCCTGGACGAAGGGAACGTCCTTGGCGGTGAACCGGTGCGACTCGATCGCGTGGACGTCGAGGACGCCGAAGGGCCTGTTCTTGCCGTCGATGACGACGGCGAGGCTGCTGGCGGCGCCGAAGGCGCGCAGCACCGGCGGCATCGTGTGGTGGGTCTCCTCCCCCCAATCGGAGACGATCGCGTGGGTGCCGGAGTCGAGGGCGGCGCCGGCGTGGGAGTCGCGGGAGGCGGAGACCCGGCGGCCGCCCCCCAGAACCGCCTCGTCGAGGCCGGCCCGGAGCTCGAGCCGGCGGCCGTCGCGGCCGAGCTCCCAGATGCAGGCGCTGTGGACGCCGTCGACTTTGCAGATCAGCTCGGTTGCCGCCTCCATCAGCTCCTGCGGGTCGCTGTTCTGCAGCGCCCGCTCGCCGAGGCGGGCGACGACCGCCTGCTGGGAGAGCGCCCGCTGCAGCTCCCCCTCGGTCTCCCTGCGCGCGCTGACGTCGTAGAGGACCCCGTGCCAGACCGGAACGCCGTCCTCGCCGGCTTCGAGCACCGCCTCGTCGTGCATCCAGACCACCCTGCCGTCACGGGTGTGCATGCGGTATTCGATCGGGGTGGTATCGCGATTGCCGAGGTGCTCCTCGCTCTCGGCCGCGAGCGCCCGCTCGCGGTCCTCGGGGTGCAGGAGGCTGGACCAGAGGCCGGGGTCGCGGACGAAGTCCTCCGGCCGGTAGCCGAGGATCTCCTCCACCTGGGGGCTGACGTAGCGCCAGGCCCCCCGCTCCCCGAGCTCGGCCGTGTAGACGATGACCGGCAGCTGCTCGACCAGCCGCTGGAAGTCGTGTCCGCCCGCGGCCAGCTGATCGAGGAAGCGCTTGACCTCGTGCTCGGACCAGTTCCTATCGGCGGGCTCGCGCATCCTCCTCGCTTATCGGCGATCGTGGGCACGGCTTGAGCAGGCGGTCGCCTACAGCCGGGTACTCAGAACGCTCCTTAGGCGGCGAGGCGCAGCGGCGGGCCCTGCGAGACGCGCCGGTGGAGCCCGGAGAGGGTGAGGGCGCCGACCAGGCCCCGGTAGGGCTCATACGGCGCGTAGAACTCTTCGACCTCGGGGATCGTCGCCCGCCGGCCGCCGCCGTTGAGGCGCCCGATCAGCTTGACGTAGCCGAGGTCACCGGCGGGCAGCGAGTCGAGTTCGTTGCGGCCGAAGAGGCCGAGGCACTGCACCGTCCAGGGCCCGATCTGGGGCATCGCCAGCAGCCGCCTATCGGCGTCGGGATCCTCGATCCGGCAGCGGCCGGCGACGACGTCGCGGGCGAGCCGCCGCAGCGCCACCGCCCGTTTGCCGACCAGCTCCATCGACTCCAGTTCCGCCGGGGCGCGGCCGGCGATCGCGGTCGGCCCGGGGACGTCGCGCAGGGCCCCCCGCCCCTCGCCCAGGCGCGACCCCCAGCGACCGACGATGCGCCGCTCGATCAGCGCCGCCCGCTGGGCCTCGATCAACTGCCCGACCACGGCCGCCGCCAGCGCCTCCCAGGGCCACGGACGGCCTTTGGGGCGGAAGCCGGGCAGACGGCGGATCAGCGGCCCGACCAGCGGATCGCGGCGGAAACGCCGGTGGAAGCCGGAGAGGTCGACGTCGACCCAGAGGGCGCGGCGCATCGCCGCGATCGCCTCCTCCAGCTGCTCCTGCCCCGCCGGTCCGGGGCAGGGCGGCATCGCGATCGGCGGCTGCGAAATCCGCTCCGGCGCGACGGCCTCGGCGCGGAAGCGCACCCGACCCCGCGCCGGCTGCCAGGCCCGCACCAGCACCGGGCTGCCGCCGACGTGGAGCAGCCGGGTCGCGACGCCGCCGCGCACGCGCAGGGTGCGATCGGCGCTGCCACGCGGCATCCGGTAGGGCGAAGGCGGCCGCACCTCGACCTCGACGGGCCGATTTCCGGATAGATAGGGCGGTTTTCGGCCCATCGGCCTTTCAGCGGCCGAGAAGGTGGACGTCGACCAGGAAGGAGCGGCTGGCGACGACGTTCTGGCGGCCGCGGCGGCGCGGCGGGCGCGACGACCGCGTCCGCGAGGCGGCCCTGCTGACCGCCCTCACCGCGGCGACGGTGGCGGCGCCGGCGATCACTCCCCCCGCGGCGGCGACGGCGGCGGTGCGCACCTCCGGCCGCAGCACCGGCAGCGAGGACCCCGCGGGTCCCTCGTAGCTGGAGGGCAGGGGACGAACCGGATCGGTGGCGTCCCGGGGGCTGGCGTCTTCTTCGGCGATGACCTCGCCGTCTACTTGCAGCTCATCCACCGTGGCGACTCTAGCGCGGCGCGGGGTCGGCCCCGCCAAGAGATCGCTCGTAAAGACGGTACTTCTTGACGATCTTGCCGCCCATTCCCTCCATCGCCCGGTTCATCGGCTTGTTGGTCTCGAGGATCCAGCCCATCTCGCCCCACTTGATCTTGTCCGGCTGCGCCGCCAGCTTGATGTGCTCGAGGTAGAGCCCGGCGGCGACGCCGGTGTGGCGGTAGTCGTGCTTGACGCCGAGCGCGAACACCCGCAGGCGGTCGATCTTGCGCCGTCCGAGCAGGAACTTCGCCCAGCCGAACGGCAACAGGCGCCCGTTCAGCTTCGCCATCACCTGGTTGATGTCGGGCAGCGTCAGCGCCGCTCCCACCACCTCGCCGTCCTTTTCGGCCATGAAGGTCCACTCCTCGTCGAGGACCTGCTTCAGGTTCTTGGCCTGGAACTCGACCTCGGCGTCGGTGATCGGGACGAAGCCCCAGTTCGCCCCCCAGGCCTCGTTGTAGACGTCCATGAAGCTGCGCACCTCGGCGGCCATCTCCCGCTTGCGCATGTTGCGGATCGTGATCCCTTCGTCGCGCAGCGCTTTCTCCGCCGCCTCGTGGATCGAGGGGTCGAACTTCTCCCCCTCCTTCAGCTCGCCCATCCGCAGCTGCCACATCAGCACGTCCATCGCCTTCGCGAAGCCCTCCGCCTCGATCAGCCGCTGGTAGTAGGGCGGGTGCCAGGGCTCGAGGATCATCGGCTGCCGCTCGAAGCCCTCGATCAGGATCCCGATCTCGTCGTTGGTGGTGAAGTCCATCGGGCCGAGGATCCGCTCGCGCCCCTTGCCGGTGGCCCACTCGCCGGCGGCGTCGAACAGCGCCCGCACCACCTCGGGATCCTCGGCGGTCTCGAAGAACCCGAACATCGCGTCTTTGCCGCCCTGGAACTCGTCCCAGCGGCCGTCGACGTGGGCGCTGATGCGGCCGACCGGCTCGCCGTCGCGCTCGGCGAGGAAGTACTCGGCTTCCCCGTGCTCGAACCAGGGGTTCTTCCTGCGGTCGAGGAACTGCATCCGCTCGAAGATCAGCGGCGGCACCCACTGCTCGCTGTCGCGGTGGAGGCGGAAGGGGACCTTGACGAAGCGCTTCAGCTCCCGCCGCGTCCGCACCGGCCGTATCGAGACACTGGACATCGAAGCCGCAACCTACACTCTGAGGCGATGAGCGAGACCGCGAAGGCTCCGGTCGACGTCTTCGAGAAGGCGCGCAGCCACGAGCGCCTCGAGCAGCTCGAAGCCGCCAAGGAGCACGACCTCCTGCCCTACTTCCGCCTTCTCACCTCCCAGGCCGGCCCCGTGGTCGAGATGGAGGGGCGGGAGACGATCATGCTCGGCTCCAACAACTACCTGGGGCTGACCGGCGATGAGCGGGTGAAGGAGGCGGCGCGCGAGGCGCTGGAGACCTACGGCACCGGCGTCACCGGCTCGCGGCTGCTGAACGGGACGACGCCGCTGCACCTCGACCTCGAGCGCGAGCTGGCGGAGTGGATGCGGACCGAGGACGCGATCGTCTACACCACCGGCTACCAGTCGAACGTCGGCTGCATCGGCACGATCCTCGGCCCCGGCGACACCGTCGTCTGCGACTCCGGCAACCACGCCTCGATCCTCGACGGCTGCCGCCTCTCCGGCGCCAAGCTGCGGCCCTTCCGCCACAACCGCATGGACAAGCTGGAGAAGATGCTGCAGCGCGCGGCCGCGGACGGCGGCGGCGTCCTCGTCATCGTCGACGGCGTCTTCTCGATGGAGGGCGACGTCTGCGACCTGCCGCGGATCGTCGAGCTCTGCCAGGGCTACGGCGCCCGCCTGATGGTCGACGAGGCCCACGGGGCCGGCGTCCTCGGCGCCCGCGGCGCCGGCGCCTGCGAGCTGTTCGGGCTCGAGGACGAGGTCGACCTGCGGATGGGGACCTTCTCCAAGAGCCTCGCCTCCTGCGGCGGCTTCATCGCCGGGCCCGCGGACGTGGTCGAGTACCTGCGGATCTCCTCGCGCTCCTTCATCTTCAGCGCCTCCGCCGTCCCCGCCGCCGTCGGCGCGGCGCTGGCGGCGCTGCGGGTGATCCGCGCCGACGGGCCCGAGCTCTTCCAGCGCCTGCTCGCCAACGCCGAGTACCTGCGCGAGGGCCTGCGCCACCTCGGCCTCAAGGTGATCGAGCCGGGAACGCTCCCCGACGGCACCGTCGCCACCACGCCGGTGGTGCCGGTGATCGTCGGCGACGACTGGCAGGCGGTGATGCTCTGGAAGGCGCTCTTCGAGGCCGGCGTCTACACCAACGTCGCGATCCACCCGGCGGTCCCCCCCGGTGGGGCGCTGTTGCGGACCAGCCTGATGGCGACCCACGAGCGCGAGCATCTCGACGGCGCCCTCGGGACGATCGCCCGGGTGATCGGGGATTTCCCCGACCTCCCCCGGGCTTAATCCATTGGTCACAAACTCTTGACATCCCTCGGTGGGGGTAGTTTCAGCCTTGTCCAGATTCGGACAAGCCCGCGGAGACGCCGAAATTGTTGCTCTTAGCGAATGGGTCGGACGTCATTTCGGTAACAGCGGGTTGACGGCCGGTACC
>Ga0247774_1000098_pt1 | contig 40219 bp, 37 predicted proteins | sample UWRJL001104B6_FD_179933 | JGI IMG/M metagenome (GOLD analysis project Ga0247774, IMG submission 179933) | Plant litter microbial communities from Arlington Agricultural Research Station in Wisconsin, United States - UWRJ-L001-104B-6 | ecosystem: Environmental > Terrestrial > Plant litter >...
GCAACAAAAGTTCTCGTTGAGGTAAAATGCTGTCTTGCAGTGTCCCAGCTTGATGTCGGACAGCCACTCGGTGACGATGTTGAGGAAGGCCGCATTTAGGCCGATGGCTGCCCCTATGAGCGTCACGACGATCCACCCTTGCGCTGCATCGTAGGATTCCCACAGCCGGTATCGCCAACCGGGATGCCCGTTGTCATACAGTCCGGCTACCCGGCGCCTTCGAGCTTTCCTGCGCGCTTGCTCTCTGGCAGAATCCTGTACCCAGTCTATTATTTATCACGCGTTAGTCGCTGTCTCGAGCCATCGAGCCATCGGTTCGCAATCCATACCTATTGTTGTGAAGTCCTATGGCCGACGTCAGTAGCTTGAACGAGAAGCGTGTGCAGTCCTTCCAGCACAACGGGAATCGCATACCTCGTATCGCTTGATCTCTGCGATCTCCTCCTCAATCTGGTGTTCTGCTGGTGCGCCATGCTCGCCTTCCTCAGCTTGCTCTGACCCGACAGCAAATGAGAACCGGTTTACAATCGACGGCCGTCTCGTCACGTTCGGGGCGACAGAGGATATCGAGGAAGAGCGAGAATTCATCCCGGCGACGGTGCCACCATCATCTTCGACCTGAAAGACTGGACTTTGGAGGCGAAGGTGGAGTTTAAAGCCCCGGATTTGATCCACTCCTAATTGATGTGGACTTCTTTTGAATATCGCGCGTTGTTGGAAGTGCTTGGTGTGTGATGTTGTGGTTTAAGATCGAGGAGAAGATTGTGAAGGTTACGCGGCAGCAGCACCGGCATACGAGGCTGGTTTGGGACGATCACAAGCTTCAAAAGGCCCAGTAAAAATGTACAATGGACTCGTTTGCTCGTGTGGAGAGCCCCAAGAGCAACCCGCCAAGCTGCTCGAATTAACGACCAATGACAGGGCCGGATGTGCCGTTCTGGGTAGCCCCACGGTCCCTAAATTTTGCCCCCCCCGCAAGAGCCTCAGAACGAGCAGGACGCGCCAGAACCTCCAGATCCCGCGTCTGGTTGTTACCTTTCCCTCCCAACCTACATACAACCGTCCATTGCTCAAGGCAAGAGCCCACCTCAGACAAAGTGAAAAGCTCTAGAAAGGAGGAAACCCTTTCATATCCTCAGGCGCTATCAACTGTGCCGAATATCACAGCACAATGCCTTACAACACAACGCCCCTCCCTCCTCGAAAGGAGCCGACGGGAACGACCCAACTGCCTCGTGTGTTCTCATTTTAAGATTTGGAGATTGGCACAGTGTCCATCTAACCGTCTAATAGTCTCGAGAGTAAAGAAAATAGTTGCGATGGATGAAGACATAGCAATATGTTCTAACAACGCCGCCTTTGTCCTCACAGTAGCCGCTGTAAGTCGATCTTGGCTTCTCATCTTGATATCGGCCACACCGCTCAACAGATGCCGCAGGAGATGTTCGTCCAGCACCTGGCAAGCGCCGGGCATGATGCTGTCAAGATGGACACCAAACCACGAAAAAATATTCAATACAAGGACATTGGTATGTCCCCTTTGTCTTTTTAACTGAAAGATTGCTCTGCTTACACTTGCTGGGTAGCAAATGCCGTATCACAAAGCGACAAGCTGGAGTTCCTGCAGGACATTGTCCCTAAGACGGTCACCTACAAGTCTGTCAAGGACTCGGCTGCGGTCACTAGGGCGAGGCTCAACGGAGAGCATGGCACAGAAGAGAAGGTCGCCAAGGCCAATGGCAAGAAGCAGAAGAAGATTAATGGGGGAAGCTGGCTCACCAAGGGGCCCGCCGTGGAGGATGACCCTGACACTCAGCTGCAAATGGAGGCTAGGCAGGCCGCGGGAGACGACGATGTAGATATGGATTAGAAATAGTCTTCGTTTGGGTTAAGTGCTCTGCAGGTCACCGGTAACCTAGTCCAGATCCTCCCTGCTAGGAGCAACGGCAAAAGCACTAGGCTCCTGTTCATCCACCGTATGTATTGGCACAGCACACTTAGTTCTATGCCTGTAGTGTTAAATGCTCAAGGAGTTTGCAATGATGAACTTTTTCTCGCCCCTTCTATTAGCCCAAACCGCAGCGATTTTGAGAACCCGAAGACTGTCAATGGTGGCCATCTATTCTTCCATAGCCTCATCATCTAGGTGGAAGCCTGATGGGAGCTTCCCCTCGTTCAGCGCCGCCTCCAACTTGATGATCTCCTGCAAGCTCGATGCCTTCTTGATCATGTCCTGAAGCCGCTTCTTTTCGTTGTCGGTAAGATTTAACCGAGAAAGCTTTGCCGTCGGGACCGAGTTATCTGTTGCTGATGTGTCGACCGTCCTGGACCGGTTTCCAAGGATCTGCAATGCCGACCATTAGTGAGATGGTCTGATTAAAGCTGGAGTGGTAGGAAGGATGCGCACCTTGCGTGCCAACGCGGAGGGCTTGTCCGTCGTTCCAAACAACTCTTCTGCCTTTTCACGCTCTACTAGCTTGACTTTCTGAAAATCAAGGAACCGGACCGAAGGGCATTTCCAGATGATCCAGGATCGGTAGTGCTGAGAGCACGACCTGTTAGCCTTGAGCTGTTGGTGTCCATTCGCAAACACGGCGGCCTACCTCTTTTTTCGTCACAGGATTGTCCATCAAGACCAAATGCGTCAGCCTCTTGAAACTCCCTAGTACATCAAGGTCTGCCAATTCAAGAAAACTGTTTGACGCGAGGACTAGGTGCCGAAGACTTGGGATGGCATTAACGACCGCCGGCTGGATGGTTGAAATGCGATTTCGGGCCAGGAGTAGCGTGGTTATCCTGGGCGACAAGGGGAAGTTCCCGAGAACTTGGATGTCATTATCGGAGAAGTCTATGCAATCGAGAGGCTGAGGCAAGCCTCAGTTAGCACGAGCGTAGCTACAGAGAGGCTAGCACGGCAGCACATGAGCACTTACGCCAGCGGCTCCTAAGTTCTCGATTGCCGGAATTCTGTGGCCTATTTACACGGGAGAAAATTCCGCTATCAATTCTGCTCTCAGATCAAAAAGTGTAGCATCTGCTCTTTCCAAACGTACCTCGAAGGTCAAGCTCTCTCTCCTTCAAGGTGTTGAGGTAGGACAGAGAATCCCGTATAAGGTCGACCGTAAGCCTCATTTTGGCGACTGGTATTTCCTATTAATAAATGACCGCCAGGAAGGAATGGTACAGCTATTAACAAGATTGATGAGGAATTGAGTGGCCCGCTGTTCGGGTTCGTCCGACGCGGTGTTGATTTCGACAAGGCTGAAGTTTTGGCGGAAAAATGAAGATTCGTTCATCGCGGAGCCACAGCAGAGTTGTGGGGCAACCCACATTGAACTCGACAGAAGATTTACCCGAGCTATTACCGGCGCCTGCTGTGACCAGTGCTCGAAACGGCGAGAGGTCCTCAGGATTTGGGGAATCACAGCACGGCTATCCATAATATATGCCAATATTAAGAAGCCGTGGTGCTCGGTACCCTGAGTTTCTTCACTTCCATTGTTAATTTACACTACCGAGCTAGTCCCTTGGCGCTGGCGACACGGACGTAACTCGACAATGGACGAGCGAGCTATCCTCGAGTTCTACCACATCCAAACCCTCTTTCCAGAAGCCTGGCCGGCCGAGAACAACAGCGATGCGTCAGACAGTGACGACGAGAAGAAAAAGAAGAAATTGAAGTTACAGCGGAGGAAGTCGAGATACCAGGCCCTCGAACGGACAACCACTCGGAGAAGTCTCCTGGAATCGGGAGGAAAGGGCGGCACCGGCCCAGTTGTTCAGAAGGACGAGCCAGATCCACTGGGAAGCTCAGACAGTGTTGTCAGGTCATTGAAGCTGCTCGGCGTCCCCGTGCAAGACAATGCACGTATACGTACGTTTACTAGGACTCGCTTCTATGCTCTCGGGCTCTAGCAGCAGCTGACGGCGACAGGAAACCGATTTCTCCTTTCTTCGACAACCTTTTCTCCCGCACTCTTTCTTTCGCAGCTCCATGCAAACGACGATAGCAGGAAACTCCTTGGGGGTCTTGATGTTCTCTCGAGATCGATCGACCAGAAGTCGGCGTCTCTGAAGAGCCTAGTTGAGTCCAACTTTGAACGCTTCGTCAAGGCCAAAGCCACCATCGACAATGTGTACAAGGAGATGAAGTATAGAGGCGCCGAGCCGCCGGCTGCACCGACGGGGAGAGCGCGGGGTCATTCGAGGCATGGCAGCAGGAACAGTTTCCGCGTCTCGAGCGTCAACAACCCCCTATCGCCGGCTAACGACACGCGGAAGAAGAACGCTCTCGTCAAGGAGAGCGAGTACGGCGTGTTAGGCATAAAGACGCCGCTTCTGGACGTCACGGCGAAGGCGGAAGACGTTTGGGGACCTGCCTTGGGTGGTCGAGAGAAGGAGGAGGACCTGAAGATGATTGCCACCAACATGGATCGATTCAAAGTCTACGTCGAGCTCAGCACAAACATCGCCGACAGCATCAAGCGGAAAGACTACGAAACTTTGACAGAAGAGTACATTCGTGCGAGGACATATGCCGAGGAAGGGCGCAAGATTGCCAAGGAGATCGGTACCATGGCGCCGTCGGACCCGCAGCTCTATCAGGTGCTGCTTGCCTGCCGGATGTGGCATGACGTGGACGAGCAGATACAGGTGTTCAAACGGGATATTTGGAGGAGATTGACATCTCTTCACAACGTGTCTAAGTCTGAGAACATGCCGGGACACCCAGAAGACCAACACATGGAACTTATTGCGATCCTACTGGAGCTTGGCGTGGACGACAATCCTATCTGGCTATGGCTTCTGAGCCGATACGACTTCCTAAAGGGCAAGATACAAGCGACGGCAGACCGTTCCAAAGTGGAAATCGAAATCCTGAGAAGACGGCTTGCGAATTCCGAACGGCCCAGCCCCCACGTTATCGCGTCTCACCTCCGCCATCTAGGTCGGACGCAGGCTGTCGAGCAGAAGGCGTCTTCGCTAGATACAGGAGACGTGATTGAGTTGTGGGAGAAAATGCTTTCGTTTGTCACGGTTATGCTCTCGTCACAAGGCCTCCTTGGAGAGGTAGTCGAGTTCTGGCAAACCATAAGGAGCTTCTTGGACGGCAACGTACAAAAATCCCTTCCATCTGGGTATAACGGAGAATCACTCCAGCATCATAGGCTGTCGGTTGAGGGTACGAGCTCGCTACAGAAAGCCGTGGCCGAGCTAGTGGATAACATCCGAGGCCACATGCTAGACTTCTTCGCCGGCCTCCCACCAGAGGATATTTCGCTTCTATTTTCACCGCTACCACCCATGTCTCCGAACGCAAACACGCCAGGCGCGACGCAGACGCCGATATCCGGGGCCCTTTCGCCAACAAGCATTCGAGATCCGAGATTCAGCTTTGATCCAAATAACCTGCCACCGCCTTCCCCCAAACGAGGGGAAGCATGGGAGAAGTTTGCCTTCTGGCCGCCATGGTCAAACTCTATCAGCGGCGTGCACTACCTTGCTAAAATTCTGGCCCTGGTTGGCACCGGAGCAGCGGAAATGGCGAGTGTTACGCCAATAAGTCGAGGCGAATCGGCTGCCGTCGAACGACTCAAGACACTCATTGGAGCTGCGAGAGAGAGAAGCGTTACGGCTCTCTGTGCGGCCTGGAACAAGGACGCTGAAAACATCAAGCAAGTAGAGGATTGGCAAATGGCAGGAGAAAAGGGCGATGTTACGCGCATGCCGAGTGCCTTTGCTGCTTTTGAGGGATGCTTGCTCGCGGGGATGCAGAAGATTCTCTACATCTCCGAGGCCGTGGCCAAACCCGGTGCTGGCGATATAGTCTTTCCTCCGCAAGCTAAGCTGCTTCAGATGGTCAGAAGCCAGTACGTCACAACGCTCTACAAGGCGTTGAGCGGCATGGTGGAAAACGCGGAGCGCGCGGTCAAGAGGGTGGACGACGAGTGGACTACTGATATTGACGGGCCAGTGGGTTCGGTTACCAATCTGACGAGTTCGGGCAAGGGCCCATTGGATCCTGGCGATAGGGTAAGAAGACTTTTTGGTCCCCCACTCTTCTTTCATCCATGTACCTCGATCGTGGCTCAGGCTAATCTTCTCTAGAACGTCCGCATGCTCCTTACTTTGAGCAACCTCCAAGCCCTGCGCTCCGAGGTTGTACCGGGCCTCAACACCCAGTTCGAGAACGCGTTCTCTGTGAAGCTGACTGACGAATCCAAGACGATCAAGGATGTTCTCAGTCAGATCGACGCCCGCCTGTTCCAAGCCTATACGAAGCCTTTTGTCGATAATCTTCGGCGTATCATCAAAACCGGCCTCTCGGACCCCTCGTGGTGTCCTCCACCCGGGACGAAACCCACCGAGGCGCGACCTTACGTCTACGAGGCGCTATTGTCGCTCGTCCTCGTCCACTCCCAGGTGTCGACGGCAGCACCGCGCCTCACGCCCTCGATCCTCACCTTCCTCCTCGAACAAGTCACAGGCATCATGCTCGACACCTTCAAGGCCCGCACCCGCTACCCGCTCGAGGCCCTCATGCAGGCGACGCTCGACGTTGAATTTGTGGCCCAGACCCTGACGCAGTACACGACCGACAGCGCCGGGAAGATGCAGGGCCAAATATATGCGGAGCTGGACCAGCGCACCGACGACGATACGCGCGCGAGACTCCAAGCTGAGCTGCCCGAGATGCGCAGTGTGCTGAAGCGGCTCAGGGACGCGACCAAGACGGAGTTTGCGTGCTTCCGCAAGATGAAGACGAGTGGTAGTCGGCAGGCTGGCAGTAGGGATACCATTGGATCGACAGGATCGGGAGCGTAAGACAACATTTGTTGTGTATTAGGATCGTACGTAGTATGGTAAGGCATGGAATGAACTGTAAGCGTTATAGTTTCCGACTCTTCGTATAGAAGCCCCCCCGGTCTGGTGGATCGAGTGAGGGTTGCGCTGCTGGTGTGCATGGTGTCTGAGGGTATGAGAACTGCGGTAATATACCACATTATACTGCCATAAGAAGTCGCCTACCTCGCAATTGTTCGCCACAAATTGTCCCTCAAGCCAGGTCCGTAGCATCGCCTCCGAGGCTTCCGTTGTAAAGCCGGTCCACATGCAGAAAACAGTGCATCACAAGTACCACTCGATGTAAAAGTCGTCTCTATTCGCAGTCTCCTCCAACTTAGGAAGCAGACTACAGGCAGACTCTGAGCTGATTGCTGACGACTCTCACGGCAGAATATTCTATAGGACAAACAACACACCAGCTAGTTCTCGTATTCGTAAGGTGAATAATCATGTTCTCATTATCGTCTCGAGGTTTTTTGCCCCTTTTCCCTTTCCTTACTCCGGCGTAATTCCACAATTACCAAACTCCCTAGCTGTCTTCCTCCCCGCTCTCTTCATTGCTGTGGGGGGCGAGGAAGTGCGTTAAAAGACACCGTTTCGGGTCCCCGCCAAAACGCCTAATCATAAACCGTCATCGTGAGATGGGGCGTCGCTCTAGGGAGGCGTGATTTCATTTTCCAATGTTGCCTACAGCATTAGCCATGGGCTCTTACTCCCTCGGAAGGAGCAGCTGGGAACAAAAGGCAAGCTCAAGTGAGCGAGAGTTGCTCGAGTCAAACTGTTTTGGCGCTTGCACCATATCATCTGTTTGGTACAAATTAGCATCAATCACGCGTCGGACAGAACCGAACCTACAATCCAAGTCAATCGCGTTGTAGAAAGCATGGACGGCCTGGTCGGTCGGCTCTGCAAGGACTAGCCTCCCATAAGGACTCCGTGCCGTCAACGGCAGCACCTTTCGAACGCTCAGCAGCATCTGCAAAATATTGGCCAGGTTCTCTCCCTGTGGGGTATAACTGCCGGGATCGCGCTCAAGCGGCCACCCCGCTCTGAGGGCATCCTGCTCCCAGGCCTTGAAGCCCCACGTGCTTTTCTCGACGCAGTGTAGGAAGAGTAGCGCGGTGAGGAACATGGGGAACCCAATCTTGACCTTGCTGTCCTGGAGGATGCGCTGCATGCCATTGAGAAGCATTTTTGACGTTGTGTTGGCCTTGCGCTCGGCCGCCGCATTGAACTGTAGGCACATTATAGTGTAGACGTTCAGGTCCAGCGGCGCCGATGTCTCGGTGATACCGCGGGGCGCGAATCGCTCGTCTGTCGGGTGCTTCTCCACCAGCTTCCACTGTCTTTCCCGGTCGATGATGTCGACCAACCCCCAAAGATCCAGCGCGCCCTGAAGGAGCGCGTCGTCGGTTTCCTTAACAATGCTCCATGCCGACTCAAGCATGACTCGCGCAAAGTTGGAAGGCTCATTAGCCATAAGATTGGGAAGAACTTGGTGCATGTACGTATCGACTAAGCTAGGAATATCTTCCGAGTCGCAGTCAAGCATGAGAGCTTGGACTTCGGGCTCTGGAACTGCGGCACCAGGAGTGGGGGGGTCTGGGGTGAGAAGCGACCGGAATACTGGAGCGGTGACGAAGACGCCTGACTCCGGGAATTGGCTTGCTTCGACAACGGTTCCCGACGAGATTATTCGCAAGGTCGTCTTCAGCACGTTGTAGCGCCTCTGTGCAAGAACGACCTGAACACCAGCCGAATAGAGGTCAAGTTGCTCATGCAGCCGAGTTCGGATGCACCCTGTCTTCCAAACACGAGGTGACAGGACTTTCCGGCAAGTTTCGCAAGGATCGCCTTTTCCACAGTTCTTGCGAAGGATGCGACACCTGATGCAAGCTCCAATCTTGCGAACTTCTTGGACCTCCCTTCGCCGGGTTGCATTAAACCGAGCGCGTCGGGGTCTTCCAGGGGTGCTACCATCCCCGGGAGACATCCGAACCCCTCCACGACGCACGGGACCGGCTGCATGAGCACTCTCGGTATTGGCCGACACGGATGAGACTGGTTGGGTCGTGAGGTATGTGATCTCTCCCCAATGTGGGCTTGAGCTATCTTGGCCGGTAGGTGTATCGGCGGCAGCAGGGTTGGGCAACGGCAACGTCGCCGGAGCCAGAGATGCCACTACCTCCTCGCTCACTAGTTGCGGGTCGAGGAATGACGGGTTTAGGCGAGCTGTCGCAGCTGCGGCGACGGACATGTTGGCAGCGTCTATACTAGATTCGGTCGTGGGAGGCGCTGGTGTGTTGGGGTCGAGCGCTGCCGCCTCTTGCTCGTGGCCCTGACTGTCTACTGCCACCGCCAGATACTCAGCTGAAGTTCGTTTTGCAAGTGCACAATGAGGCTTGAAGATTCGGTAGGGATAAAACTGGCGCAAGGCAACTTACATGCTGGTTGGCCTTCGTAAGCTGTTGGCGAGTGGTCTAGGCCAAACTGCCCGACATATTGATTTTCAGACAAGACTTGACCATTTTCCGGTGCCACATCGTGCTTTTCGCTCATGTTAACTCGCCTCGATGCCTCGGCAAGGGCCTCCAGAGCCGTCCAGTTAGGTGATCCGACTGGCGCTCCGGACAGCCGTCCATTCTTGGCTGCCTGCAGACCATTCCTCCTCCGGGCGTCGTTCGGATTAGGAATGCTGTGAAGCTCCAAACAGGCCTGGATCCGGTCCGCCTCCGATATGGCCGGGCATCTTCCTGGCTTCGTAATATGGTTCGTCAAGCTGTCTATGCGGCCCTTTGGGAACTCATCGCCACAGAGCTTGCAGGTGTGGGGGTAGCGGTTGCTGTTGTCGGCGAGTTTCGGCCCGCGCACAAAGTAGTTGAGTATGACTGGGTTCGGCCTCCGACCCATAGCAGCGACCTGGCTTGTTCCGCAAGGTTAAAATCGCCGTGTGGGCCTTCAATGGCATCGAGAAGGCGGTGATGCTGGAAACAGAATATTTCTTGGAGAGAGAATTCTGCCAGAGCTGACCGCCATTGGAAGCAGATTTGTGGTGGGCTAGCGGCGGTGAGTGGGGCACATTCTCAACCTTTTCGGCGTTAGCGTGACGCAAGATGACTTTAGTCATCACCGATTTTGATCACGTGTTTCGGCTCAAAGACGTACGCTCCTGTTCTCAGATTTCGCTGAAATCGGGTGTAGAGTCCATCAAGGTTGTCCAACGAGATCTGTCGACAGCTGTATTGATATATTTGATACTCATCGAGTCGTTCAAGGCACTTTCCAAGGCCTATTTGGTCATCTAGCAAAGGGAGTTATTCTCTGCTGAAGGATATAAACCTACCTTATCTAAAACTATTCGTAACATTCAAAGCTGTGTTTACGATTTGTCAAGTCGAGTCTATCAGCCTTGACAAGGTGCAGGTCACAGCGCCGCCAGCATGAAGACGATCCGATTTTCGTGAGTGAGGGAACCCAGCTGCCAAAACGGCCAGGGTTCCAGGAAGCTAGGGCCACTCGCTAGCCAACCGCGCCAAACAAGTGGGGATGCTATTTTGGGAAAAGGTTGAAAATATTGGCCCATTGACCAATTGATCCTATCCGTACTTTCTGGTGGGTATGAATTTGAGAGGGCCCATCATGAAGGGGCAATATTTTGGCATTTGGTTGAAACTTTCACTCGGTCATGGTCTTGATGCAGTAACAGATATCATGTCTCCACCTGATTTAGCAAACACCTAGGTATTCCAGCGTCTTCTTTGGACATTGAAGCTTATTTACCATGCTCAGCTTATCCAAGATCCTGTAAATGAGGTGAGTGGCCACATTTTCTACAAGATCGCTGGAGATCCGTAGTGGCGGCGGCCCGCGATGCCATGTCCCGTGAATCGTCTGGCTATGGACAACCGAGTTACAAAGAAGATTCTTCATCCCGTAGCCGAACAGTCTAAGGGAGACCATAGTCTTCAACCGCACACACACCTAACATTAATGTCAAAACTTGGTTCGGAAGACGCAAGCTTGGTAGGATCCACAGACCCGGCGGTAGAAGTACGATTAAGGGATCAGTAATGGCACGACTGAAGCATAGGGAAATGTAAGGATGACTCGGTGAACTCTATTCCGACCACAAGGTCGTATTAGAAAGGCGAATATCGGGCCCGAAGGATGATTGCTGTCAAGAAGGGCAAAATATAATGCATTTACTGGAAGTGCAGTTTAGGCAAACTCCGTCGCTATGCTCCAGGCTCTAAACAAACAGGCAGAACCAAAGTTACAATACTGTGCAGGGAATGCTCGTACATTGGGGTGCCTCAGCTAAAGCTAGACTCGTCTTTGACCACTCAATCAGTTGACTCAAGCATTGCTGGTCCGGGTGGTACCACCCCATACGTTTCGGAACTCGTCGGCGCCGTCAACCTGATAGCTGGGCGAGATAGTTTCTTCCTCCGAATCCCCGGCAGACCAAACTGGGCCTTCCTCCTCCTCCACTCCTGGTGTGAGCAAGGCTTCCGATTCCTCAGAGCCGGTGGCCGTTTTTGCATTCTTTGGCGCCCTGGTCGCGGACTTGGAGGCGCTGCTGCCGCCGCCTTGATCATCGCGCGGCTTCCGCGATGGCCGGGTCTTCTTCTTGCCGTTGGCGGCGTTGTCGCTCTCAACTGGGCTGAGCTGCTTTTGTTTGCCCCTCGGATCTCGAGTCCGGCCCTGTCGCTGGGAGCGCGTGTGCGAAATGTATCGTTCTTCGAGTGGTTCGCCTGTAGTGATGACTGGGTACTGTGCTTGGTGTTAGAAAATTGGTGGAAATGGTGACGTGGTAGAGAAAAGTACCCACATTCCAGTCGCCAAATTCTAGCTCACGCGCCGTTTCATAGAGGCGCTCCTCATCAGAATCCAACGCGACTTCCTCGTCCTCAAACGTTCCGCTGTTGGTGTTGTTCGAAGATTCTCCCCCACCACCGGAGCCAACGTACGCTGGCCCGAGCAGAGGTGTCTTAACGTTGATGTCGCCCGGTTGCGGGATCCAGTACTTGCCCTTCCCCCCCCTTTCGTATCTCATGCCTGCTCTTAATCTTGCGATGCGGGATTTCGAATCCTCGTGGGCGATAATCTTGTCCCCCGAGTCGAAGGCCCTGTATGCGTACTTGTCTCCTTTTAGCGTCTCCTTCGTGTCTTGGATTAGATCTATAGGACCAAAAGCGTCCCGGAAGGCGTGTTTCACCGGCATACGCGCCGACAAGATGTTGTTGTTGGCAAAGTCCTGCCACGAGAATGCGTACCAGTGGGCGACGGCGAAGATGGGCATCTCGATACAAATGAGAGCATCCTGTATCGCGGCCGCCAAGTTATCGGGACTGTAGCCTTCGACAGTGTCCGGAATGGCTCCCAACCAAACCAAGACGGACAGAAAAAAGCCTTGCCAGTACGAGGCAAATATGATGAGCTTGATGCAGAGGAACTTTGGCACCGGTCGGAACGGTTTCAGGTCGTTGTGCATGCAGACCCAGAACATGCCGAGCGCGTACAGACTGATGGTGACGCTAATGTTGTAGATGATGCCGCTCCAAAAGTAACCTGAGGTCAACCCGATGTAGCCTTCTTGGTAGACGCCGCATACCTTCATGATGATTGCCGCCAGACTAAGAACGGGTTTCAGCCACGCGTATTGGAGGATCCCTCGTTTAATGGCGAGGAACTCGTGTGGATCTGAAATGTCCACTTTCGGGAGGATGTAGTTGAGGGGCCAGAGGTGGTCCACGGGGGCTCGGCCGTGCATCATGATGATTAGGGCGCGCTCTCCACCCACGTAATTTATCATCAACTGGAAGAATGTGTATATCGTGAAGGCCTTCAGCTAGCGTTAGAGGCTTGATTTAGATCCAAGCAAGAGCTGAGCCCCACATACCTCGTATATATCGCGTACCGGGTCAAGAAAGTGTGACGCCGTGATCGATATCATACTGACGTATGAAGATATGGCGTATATCGGGACCCTAAGTTTCGTCAGATCCAACAGTTGCAGCAACCGGGAGTTCAAAGTCGTCGTACATTAGCAAGATTCGGACGACATATCGTTGTAGTAACGGTTTCCGGTAGTTCTTTCTAGTGGCGATATTTTAGCAGGCAAGTCGAGCGAACCGGAGGAATGAGGCATCTTACGTCTGCAGAAAGATCGAACTGCGGGGAGTAATAGTTAGCCAAGACTCAGTTGAACGAAGTCAAGGGGGATGCAGACGTACATTATGGACAAGATCGTTGCTGTAACTGCTGCAAACCCAGCTACGACCTTGGTCGCGTGGGCGAGCCTCTGCCCCGTTCCGCCAGTCATGCTGCTCTAAGTCCTCGTGGGATCGTGAAGCTATTGTCGCGTTGCTCTGCTCGCTTGGTCCCTTGTCTCGACATCAGCTCTCGTTACGCGTATATCATCATTCCTCGAACTGCCGCTCTTTTTTCCTTTTCCTACTTGCAGGATCTTGCTCGGTGGTCGAAAAATGGCCTAAGTTGCTCTTCTCTGGAAGATTCATCCAAGGGCAGAAGTGGATCTGGACGCGAAACGAAATACGATGGAAGCTCCTGCGCGGCCTGGTGGATGCCACAGGACGTCACCACTCTGACGACATGTAGCAGCTGGCGGCGTTGGCAAGCCGGGAAACGGTTGAATGCTGCTGCCTTCGATTCGTCCAAGCTCGGGTTTGGCTTGAGACACTCCCCAAGGCGAATCGGAAAAATCTCTCCGACGGCCACCGACAGCGTGCCATTTGGCGGGCAAGTAGTCTCCTTACTGCAGCTTAGGTTCCACCAGGGTCGCTAAATCCGCTAGTCACGGCAGATTTCGCGCCAGATGCAGCTGGCGGCTCTAATTTATAGTGGGGTTGGGACTGGTACAGAGGCCTCTAACTGCAGAATTGACTACAAACGCGTCACGATTGATATTGGGTAGCTCCCGAACTAGCCAAAACTGTAAATAATTATCCAAGCGTCAGGCTCTCCCTTGACAAGTGACGCCCCTGATGATGGCATCGGCCCTCGACACGGCTCAACTTTGCTTCTGCGATTGATCAATACTAATGCCAGAGTTCAACCATTGATTCGCTTGCACCGCCTTGTATTCTGCGTGCTTTCGCCCACCAAAAGACATGGCACGTCGACCTCAGTCGCTGGGGAAGCCGTTTAGATGATGCTGATTGACAAGGTATCAAGGTCGATTGTTTAAGGTTGACGGAGAGGAACCCTTGAGGCTGTGGCCATGACGTCGAACAGCGGTGGAGAACTCCCAGAGGGCGAGGCAAGAGGCTTCAACCCGTAAGTTTGGTCATGCAATAGGCTTTCCATCCTCGTTCAATGAGCTGACCATCTGGTGTCCATAGAGTCTTCCTCGTCTACTTCCTCGTCTGCAGCGGTCTTAGCGTCTTCTACCTGCTCTACTTTAACAGAGTATTTGCATGGGTTGTAGCGCAAGGCATTCGGACCTGGACATGGCATAAGTACCGCGTCGACATAACCTTCCAAGCCTTGCAAATCTCGATCCTCGGCGGCCGAGTCTTCTTCACTGGACTTCGATACAACGGGCAAAACGAGACGTTCCACATTCAGAGTGGCCATGCAACTTGGCGATACTGGAAACGGCGGGTCCAGCACGTTGATATTGGCCAGAAGCGGCCCAATTCGCAGGAGTCGGCAGAAAGGAATGCCACCAGGGCTGGGAGTACCGAGGAGACCTTGCCATGTCGAATAAATGCCTCACTGATTGGCTTGGAGTGGTTCGTGTACAACCGGAGTCCGGCCTACAATTCGGTTCTTGACGGATTGCTGGGTATGTCCCGTGATGCTTCTAGCTCAAGTTCTAAAGCGCAGTCTCAGAATGAGAAAGGTCGCGAAGCTGGTGACAACGCTGGCAATGAGGCGAATGTTGCCTCCAATGGGAAGTCGCCGCGTCTAGAAACCGACTCTACTCCCCTTAACGCGATACAAAGACAAAGGGAAAAGCAAGGACAAGGAGACGAACGGCCATCCTTGCCATCGAGCGGTAGCAACTCTTCCAACACAGAGGATGAGGGCCCAAACAGCCTTCCCCTCATGCTGCAGTTCTTCCCCATCTCTGTTGAGTGTCAGAAAGCAGCCTTGGTCATGGGCAACGAGAACACGAAGGCGCTGCTGGTTGTGAAGACTGAGCACGTGTCTGGGCTCATTGATGCAAGCGAGACCAGGGCGCCAGATCCATATCGCCAGCTCTTCAAGGCCCAGTTCCGCCACCCCGTTGTTGAGTTCCGAGAAAACGAAGACTACCGCGAAGACCAAGAGAATCGAGTGACGAAGGAGAAAACAGCTCTTCCTAGCCCCACTCCTGCCAGGAAACGGAGTTGGATTCGGCGTCAACGAAAGAGAATTTTTAGCCGCCTACGAACCTTGGTACCCTACTGGAACAAGTCGGTTGACTCGTTGTCGACAAGGAGCGCTGGGACGGGAACATCGCAGAATGGCAACGGTGGTGGCCACTGGCAAGGATTGTCTCGTTATTTACATGACGGCCAGGGCGACAAGGCCAAGTGGGCGTCGGTTGAATACGCTGCCATTCATACCATTGTCGATAGCCCGGGTGCCTCCATGACCATGTATTGGGACGCAGGAGCCAAAGTTGTAAGGCCACCAAGTCACCAGTCTGGCGACAAAGACAAGTGGTCGAAGAATATCAATGGCGGTTCGCCGCCAGCCTGGGGAATTACGCTTACGATCCACGGAGGAACTGTCAACTACGGGCCCTGGGCCGATCGTCAAAGGGCCGAGCTGCAGAGATTCTTCTTCCCTTCATTGTGCAAGGATGCGGTGCCTGCCAAGCCATTAGCCCCTGGAGCATGGAGAGTTGCCACGCAGTTCACTCTTTATGTCGAACTCGATGAGGAGGTTGTTGTCAGGATTCCCATTCGGGAAGATTCTAAGAACTGGAAGTTCAAAGGAAAGGAGCCGCCTACTCAGCGCAAACATGCACGCCACCACGAAAAGCGAAAGCAGCGTGGTCGACCTAAAAAGCCGAGCACTGGCGACGCAACTCAATTTCGACCGGCTGGGTGGTTGGATCTGAAAGTGGGGGCAAACGCTACTGTTTCATTCTCTATGGACATGGTTGCTGGCTCGACAGGATACTCGATGGCGGTTGATGTCGACCTCCCAAACACCGAGCTGTCTAGCAGTGTTAACCACGAAATTCTGTGGCGGAGCTCGAGCCAGCGGATATCATGCGACTTATCGACGCCTCTCAAATGGAACGGTCTCCGAGACTGGTATTTCGACGTCCAGAGCGACAACCTTGAGCTATTCATACTCAGGGACCACGTCTTCCTCCTCATTGACCTGATAGACGACTGGGCCAGCGGCCCGCCGCCAGACTACCTTGCTTTCACCCCCTTCAAATACTTTGTGAATATGGGCTTCAGCAACCTCAAGCTGTACCTTAATGCAAATGACGCCAACATAATCAATAATCCGACCTCACTCGACGACAATACCTACGTAATTGCTTCCGTTCCTTCTCTGAATGCGAGTGTGTGCATCCCCATCGACAAATTCCGTCCCGATCGAAACTCGGTGCCTTTCGATGTTAGGGCAGAGACGCTTGACGTATCTCTCCATCTCCCACCTTGGAACACGCAAGCGACATTTGTTTCGTCAAAGACGATTGGCCTTGCTCAGCGTCTTCAGCTTGGTGGCCAATATCAGTACAACACGACAAGTTCGGCGGCCAATACCGACACGCTAACAATGGACATCACTGGCCATTCACCGGTCATTACATTATACGGCTTCATCATTCGGTATATTTTGAACCTTAAGGACAACTACTTTGGGGAGCATATCCACTTCAAGACGCTCGAGGAGCACCAAAGTTCTCTTCGGCAGCCGCAATCTGGAGCAGGAGTAGTTGCCCCGGCTTCCAAACCATACCAGCCTTCGAACGATGTTGATGTCATTCTCAATATTCGAGTAGATGGTCCGCGTGTCCTCCTTCCAGCCAATGTCTATTCACCAGCGAAGCATATCGTTGGGGAAACAGCAACAATCGGCATCGACCTCCGTTTGACCAATTATTACATGGACTTGGACATCACTGTGAGCCCCATCAATCTCTCACTAGGAAGCGGAGAGCAGTTGGCCGAGACTCCAGGTCCTGGATCTGCCACACATACCCAGCTTCTCGTAGATGGGCTGACGGTCTACGGGCATCGTCTCCTGGGACTTCCACCGACAGAGCCGACATATCTCTGCAACTGGGATCTGAAGGTCGGAGCTGTTACCGGCGAATGCACAGCTGAGTTCCTCACGGCCTTGGCTCGGGGTGGAAGGGCCTTCATATTCAACTTCGACGACGAGGAAAACGCACTGATCCCGTACTCGTCTATAATTGTCTACGACATCACTTTCCTGCGGGTTATGGTCCAGTCAGTCCGTGTGTGGCTGCATGTGGACGAAGCTGCATTTCTCCTATCTTCGAGCACTATTGACGTCTACTTTAACGACTGGGCACGATCTCACTACTCTAAGAGAGCAAACCTTAGGATCCCAAACCTGCAGCTGTCCTGCATCAACTCAGAAGCGGCATCGAAGCAGAGGACCAGGTATCACTTCGATGTGGATACCGACGCCTTGTTTCAAACCAGTGTTCATGTGGGCATAATCGGTCGTAAGTATAATTTTACCGAAGAAAGAAGGCTTCAACAAGAGCTGGTAAGGCGGGAGGATCAGCGTACGCATAGGGCCCAGTTCTTGATTCTCTCTGGACTGACGGAAGACTTCATCGCTGAGCCCGTCGATCCTCCAGCCCAGTGCTTCCCCATGGCGCCTGCACCGCTATCCAAGCATGCGGCGATGGGGGATGGCGCTTCGTTGTCAACGGCGGCTCGGTCGACAGCGACTCGGTCGTTGCGAAAAAAGAGCTCCTTTCTCTCTCTGTCTAGCTCAAGCGACAGCAGCATTCTACGACCGAGTACATCGTCTCGCTCTCGGAGTCGCGGCAAGATGGGCGATGCATTGCGGCCTCTCACTTCAATGAGCGGTCCTACTCGCTCTACGACGCACCAGAGGGAGCTGTCGGCTTCTACGGGGCGCCATTCGGCCTTCTATAGCGCTATAGGGGACCACAGCCATGCTGAACAGCCTCGTTACTCTTCGGCTACTGTTTCAAGTCCCTACTTTGCACCTTATTTCCCTTTGCAAAGCGTTCGACCTGATGCGGCGGACATGACGATACCTAGCATCGAGGAGGACGCTGGATCAATGTACGGACCAGAGGACTTCGACCTCGAGGACATTGATCCTGAGATATTACGCGACGACCACATATACACGAGTATCGTGGTCGAGTTCCCGGGCGGGATAACTGGTTCTTTCAACCCATCTGCCGTTCGCCACGCCACATCTCTTCTCACGGCCATCCAGCCTTCGAATCCCCAGGACATCCTCGATGGGCTGCAAATGAGCTCTGTCACAGACATTGTCGATCTCAAAAAGCTCGTCAAGGCCAAAGGTGAAATCAAGGACTTCTTGGTCCGGTTGCCGAGTGCCAATATTTGTTTTTGCAACTCCTCGCCGCTAGATTCAGCAGAGCCACCTCATGAGGAGCAGGATCAGTATGATGTTGTGCTTAGCAGAGTTGCGTTTGTCACGAGAGAGACTGTGACATGGGATGACCCGTTTAAGCCGGCATCGCATCACTCAAGGAGGTCGCTCCACGCGAGACTTGGCTCGGCTGAGGTCTCGGTATCGGAGAGGCTGACGCACGCCAACGAGACTCAGGCGGCGGTTATGGCACAGATCCAGGATGCCCGAATCTCGGTGGGATCTCGGGACGTGACATACATCGATGCTGATATTGGCGCTGTACGGGGGAGCACGGCTGCGGGCAAGATCGAGTATCTCGCCTCGCTCATTCACAGGACGAACGTCGCGGCTGCTGAGTTTGGAGCACTGCTGTCGGAAACGATGACTAGGCAGGAGGACCGACTGAGGTTCTTCGTGCACAGCCTTGCCGCCCGTAGCCAGGACACGGGTGACCCCCTGTTCTTCATACGCCCTTCAGCTGTTCTACGTTCTGCTCCAGAACACCTGAGGACTTTTGATTCCTGGAAACTGGTGCTTCGCCTACGACAAATCTGGTCTACCATGGGCCAAGAAGCAAAGGAGGAACTGTCACTGGCCTGCTTGGGGTTGCGGCCAAAAGCCCCCGAAAATGCATTGGAGCAGGTCATTGCATCCTTTAGACGATGGCGAAGCTGGGACTTGGGCAATCTTCCAGACTCCCTGCTTGTGCGGAAAGTTTTTGGGGCTCCTGAGAAGTCTAACATACCGCCTGTTGAAGGTACCATGCCGCTGTTGGCTATTTGTCAAGTACGCGAGATCGAATTTGTTCTTGATCCAGGCCCGAAAGAAAACAAGTTGCGAATAGCCGACATTTCGGCTAGGCTGGAGCGAAATGACAAGCGCCATGTCTCAAGCGAATGCGTTGCGGATGTCAAGGGCCCCATGACGGTCCTTAACGTCTTGTGCCAAGATGCCGGCCTGCAAATCAACTGGGAGCTCTGCGAGCTGGCTAACGACGTCCTTCGGCTCTACAACAAAGGGCAGAAGGAGGCTACTGTGCCAACCAAGCTACTGGAGCCCGACGAAAGCCCAAGTGCGTCCACCCAGTTGAGCGAATCATTCCACATACTTCTCGCCATTGACAGAGGTTCCGTCGAAGTTGATACCATCAATTTGAGTGGCAAGTCTCTGGCACACGGACTCAAGGCATCGCTATTGATGCACGGCACCGAATCTGGTGGCGCTGGTATCAACTTTGTCTTCGACTGCGATGGCATCACGTCAAGGCTGCACAGCCATTCTCAGGTCCTGGGCATGTTCCAACTACGGAGCCCAAGCGTATTTGCCGCCCATGAGCTTCAACAGACGGATGATATGTCGTATCATACGCTAAAGTCAACGGCCAGCAGTGGGGGCTTGACTCTTCTTGTGAAGCAAGACCCAATAGCGCTGCTTGAGGTGGTCGATCTACTGGTACGAGACGAGGCTGCTCAGCTCTACCGCCTGAAGGAGCAGATTCCGAGCAGCGCCCCAAAGCCGAGAAAGCGAAGCAAGAAGAGCAAGAAGATCACGGAGCGACTCTCAGCGTACCGTGTGAACGTGGGCATGTTTTTGGACGAATACGACATTAGTCTGCCACTTCTTCAGTCGCTCAAATACAACATATCTGGAGTGGTAGCGAGAGCGGCCATGGCAGCCAATTTTGGCAAGGAGGTAATCTTTGACTTCGACGTCAAGGAGAACGCGCACGAAATTCAAATTTCTGTCAACAATGAGCCGAAGAGCATCTCGCTTTTGCGGATCCCGCCAACCAACGGACGCATTACCAGCTTGACCAGCCCGACCAAGAACTCGGTCAGCGTGTTCAGCTCCGTGGAGCTGGTCGAGCTCGATGCGTCGGCAGTATACAGCCTCCTCAGCGCCATCAACCGTCCTGAAATTTCCGGCGCCCTCAACGAGATGCAGGAGCAAGTTAAGATGATCCAGGCGCATGTGGATGACATTTTCGATACTGGCGTGTCGGTGGATGGAGAGTCTGTCACTATGGCCAAGTCGAGTCTGGTCTACTCTATCCATCTGACGTTCGCTGGGCTAAAGATTATCGGCAAGACGAAGCTCGAGTCAGAGGTGGAGCCAACTGCCCACTTGCTCTTCCTGTTGGAGAGTGTTCATTTCGGAATGTCCAACCAGCTCGAGGAGAATGGCCCGCTGCTCGATCATCCCGAAGTTCATGTCAACCTCCGACAAATCGCATTTGACTTGAAAAAGGGGGGTGGAGGCAACTTGAGAACTTGCGGGAGCCTCGCCTTCGGTGCTTTGCTGTCGGCCACGACAAGAACCGGACAAGATGGGAAGGATGAGAGGACATTCAGTTTCAATAGCAATGGTCTGGGTGTGGATCTCTCTCCAGATACCGTCTCAACCTTGGTGGACGTTGTCGGATATCTCGGCGAGAAGATAAAGGATTTGGACACGTCGCGGGAGATCGAGTATCTCCGTAAACTGAGGCAATCCCGGCCCAAGATCGCTATCAACGATGAGGAGGAAATCGAGGCCGAAGACATCATTGATTCGTTCCTTTCCACCATTGTCTACCAATTCGAGGTGAAGGATATCCGCGTGTGCTGGGTGGTGGCTGACATGCTGGACGCCGCTCACGAGCAGGAAGGCAAGGAAGATCTTGTCCTCTCCATCAAACTCATCGAGTTCGGCACAAGAAAGACAAAGTCGGCAAGGCTTACGATTCGCGATTTGCAACTGGAAATGGTTCCACCCGACTTTGACAAGAACAATCGGTCTCACCACTCAGCCTTGCTTCCTGAAGTCATCTTCAACGTTGCCTATGTCTCGACGCCAAGTACTCGACTGATGGCTTTCCAAGCTGTGGGCAAGTCTCTGGACTTGAGGCTCACCTCTGGCTTTATCTTGCCGGCCGCCAATCTGAACGACTCGATCGGTCTCTCCGTGAGAAAGGCCCAGCAAGCCGCGCTGCAGTGGAATACTAGCAAGGGAATTTCCACTGCGACCAGTAAACCAAATGAAGAAGAGCCAAACCGCAGCATATTTGGCACAAAGCGGCTAGAGTCACTGCTAGTGGATGCCGACTTTGCCGGTGCGGTTGTCCATCTTTCGGCCAAGAAAGATCCGATTAGGATCATGTCTCGGCGCGGACGAGGCACGGGAGGAAAATACGGCCAGTTCACGGATGACACGGGCGGTAGCACGGTCCTACGCACGCCTGGCCTTGCCTTGAAGCTGGAATACCGCGATCCTGGTCGGGAGGATCCTACACTGTACGGCGAGATCAAGGTGGAAGGGTCGAGCAACATCTTGTATCCGTCGGTGGTCCCGTTGATCATGGATATCACATCCAACATCAAAGAAGTCGTGAGCGACGACCAGGACAAGGACAGCTTGCCTACCGAAGACAATGTCATGTCCCCAAAGCCAAGCGACGAGGATAAGATTCTCAGCGCCGATCCGACTGTGGTTTTGGGAAGATTGAGGCTGAACCTTGGCCTTCGCATCTGCAAACAAGAGTTCTCGTTGAGCTGCCAGCCAATCGCCAGAGTGGCGGCCACAGCCTGCTTCGAGGATATTTACGTCACCGTCAACACAGTCCGATCGAAAGAGACGGGCAACTTCTTTGCTATCTCGGCCGCATTCACAAACATGCAGGCGTCTGTCCAGCACGTATATTCGAGAGAGTCGACGGGAAACTTCGAACTTGACTCCATGGTGTTGTCGCTCATGAACAGCAAACACGTGAGCGGGACGAGTGGCGTTTCTGCCATCCTCAAGCTTAGTCCGATGAAAGTGGGCATCAATGCTAAGCAGCTCCAGGACTTCCTGTTGTTCAGGGAGATATGGTACCCCAGCGACATGAGCCGACCTTCTGCGGGAGCGCCTGTCGCCAAGCTTCAGACCGAGACTACGGCGCAGTCGCATCTAGTACAGCGATATCAGCAAGTGGCTGCCACGGCTGCCTTCCCATGGACCGCCACCATCTCCATCAGCGCGCTCGAGATTAACGTGGACTTGGGACAGGCGATCGGGAAGTCGGTGTTTGCCATCAACGATTTTTGGATCTCATCCAAGAAGACATCCGACTGGGAGCAATACCTCTGTCTTGGCTTCCAGCGCATAGGGGTCGACTGCACAGGCCGACTCAGCGGTTTTGTGGCCCTGCAAGATTTTCGCCTGCGGACGTCGATTCAATGGCCCGAACGAGAGCAAGCTCTCAACGAAACGCCTCTAATCCAGGCGTCTATCGGCTTTAGCCAGTTCCGCCTCAAGGCGGCCTTTGATTACCAAGCTTTCCTGGTGGCGGACATTACCTCGCTAGAGTTTCTCATGTACAACGTGCGGCGCTCGATGGAGGGCAGTGGCGATCGGCTCGTGGCAATATTCGACGGCCAGGCGGTGCAGGTCTTCGGCACCACCTCCTCGGCCGCCCAAGGCATCGCGCTGTGGCAGACGGTGCAGAAGCTCGTGCAAGAGCGCAGGGCAAACTTCGAGACGTCGTTGCGGGAGATTGAAAAGTTTATGAGACGCAAGTCATCGTCCCTTGTGACGCCCTCGCAGCAGTCCGTCGCTGCCACACCGAAGCTGCCTGAGGATGACACGCTTGCCAAGTCGCCCATCTCGCTCGACACCGACGTGGTCGTAACTTTGAAGGCGCTGAATCTTGGCGTCTTTCCTAGCACCTTTTCGGACCACCAAATCTTCAAGATGGAAGCTTTGGATGCTCAAGCCCGTTTCGCTGCCACTATGGAGCACAGACGCGTCCGCAGCATTCTGGACTTAACCCTCGGCCAGCTTCGTATTGGCCTTGCCGGCGTTCGGAACATCGAAGCCCCCCTAACACTGAGCGAAATTTCCGTCGAAGATGTGGTTGAGAGAGCAACCGGCTCCCGTGGCGGCACCATCCTCAAGGTGCCACGGGTCCACGCAGCCATGGAAACCTGGCAATCTCCAAAGCACAACCGCATCGACTACATTTTCAAATCTGCCTTCGAGGGGAAGGTCGAGGTCGGATGGAACTACTCGCGAATTAGCTACATACGCGGCATGTGGGCCAACCACTCCAAGACGTTGGCCCAGATATGGGGCCGCGAGTTCGCACCCATGACGGCTATTAAAGTCACCGGCGTCCCCGAGGCTGGCACCACTACTGCGATCGAGCCAGGGCATGGAGGCGATGAGAACAAAGAGAACAAGCAGCAGCAGCAGCAAAAGATCACGGCTGAGGTCAAGGTCCCGCAGAGCAAGTACGAGTACGTAGCACTGGAGGAGCCCATCATCGAGACGCCGAGACTACGAGACATGGGCGAGGCAACACCGCCGCTGGAGTGGATTGGGCTGCACCGGGATAGGTTGCCCAACCTGACGCATCAAATAGTCATTGTCACGCTTTTGGAGTTGGCCGGCGAGGTGGAGGATGCGTATTCGAGAATTTTGGGTTCTTCGTGACGCGAGAGATGGGCTGGGAGACAGGCGCAAGCAAAATGATATTGATACCATTGTTAGGCAGATAACAAACCGGAGTTACTGTATTACAAATTGGATGGCGAGACATCTGCGCTGTTGTACTGCCACCTAGAGAAGGACGGTCCAAATAGGTGAAGGGGATGAGCTAACGAGCGCATAATGACGGTACACCGGGCGGCCTTTATACAAGTCATACCGTGTGACTCACTGATGGCGACCATCTGGTCGACTCCCTTCACTACCTCGAATTTTGTTCACTCACTGGCGATTTCCTGAGAGCTTAGATAAGCTCAGCCAAGCTCCGCGGGAGGCGTTCGCCCCGCACAAGAACGGCTGGGATGGCTCAGATGCGGGCATGACTGGATATCCCGCATGCTGGTTGGGCAAGTAGTCCATTCCATTCGTATGTAGCAGTGACCGTAAGCGTCACCTACCTACTGAGATATACATCCGTACTCACCAATGTTCTCCGCTTCCAATTCAGAGTGATATACGCCGTAGTTAGCCTCATAGAGCTCAGTATTATTTCGGGGTTGAGGTGGCTGGAAAAATAGGACCAGAAATATTGACCCAGGTTCCGCCCTCTGTGAGCGTCTGAATTATCGCGAAAATAAAAGATTGTGCGGCCAATGTGCGAGGGCTTTTTTAGCCCCAGTTACCTGACTGGGATGTGGGTTCGCTCGTCATGTATGACTGGGACGGGCCTAGTCAGTGGAGGAGAGGTCGCAGATCCCGGTCGCCCGTCACCCGCCAATGGCAGAGCGAATGGAGGGGCGGGTCTTGCTTGCGCCTTAACAATATTTTTTTTTGGCCTGGCATTGTCGTAGCTGCCCTACTTTGTACATGCGTACCCCGCCAAAATCACAGCCGGCTTTATTTTCCCACCTTCCTGACCGCAACTACCTTCTTTTCGACTCCCGCACCTCTCCCTGAAGCCCAAAGGCGATATATAGCGGTTGCGAATTGGCAGTCTTCCTGGCCATTCCATTGTCGCTTTCGTCACGTTGGACTCTTTCTTTCCCTTCTTGGGCCCTCTCCTCTTGAGCGAGCTAAGCTTTACCTTCTACACAAACTTCGACAGGGGTGCTGGTTTTCAACCCCGCCTTCCCATTGTGAACCTGCAATCTTCAGACCACATAGCAAGATCATCACTGAACTACCGTCAAAATGGTCAAGTAAGTCATCATCGCACTCCCTTTTCCTTAGAGACTCGGATGTGGCCATGGCGATGCCTTTTCTCTGCATGGAATGGGATTGCCTATCCCGTCGTGGCACGGCTCGAGATGCTGGCTGGTCGGAGATAAGCGATCTCTCCGGCTTGTGCGGAAACTGCAATTGCTGACTTGTCTGTTCCTCGATAGCTTCACGATCGACGAGATTCGGGTGCTTATGGACAGGCCTAGCAATGTCCGTAACATGTCCGTCATCGCCCACGTCGACCATGGCAAGTCGACGCTCACCGATTCGCTGCTGGCCAAGGCTGGTATCATCTCGACTGCAAAGGCCGGTGATGCTCGTGCAACAGACACACGAGCCGACGAGCAGGAACGAGGCATTACTATTAAGTCGACGGCTATCTCTCTGTACGGTACCCTGAACGACGACGAGGACATCAAGGACATTGTAGGCCAAAAGACGGACGGCAAGGACTTCCTTATCAACCTCATCGACTCCCCAGGACACGTCGACTTCTCATCTGAGGTCACGGCCGCCCTTCGTGTCACAGATGGTGCCCTCGTCGTCGTCGACACCGTCGAAGGTGTGTGCGTGCAGACGGAGACTGTACTTCGACAAGCTCTTGGTGAACGTATCAAGCCTGTCGTAGTCATCAACAAGGTCGACCGTGCTCTCCTTGAGCTTCAGGTTTCCAAGGAAGATTTGTACCAGTCCTTCTCGCGAACAATCGAATCAGTCAATGTCATTATCTCGACGTACCTTGACAAGGCTCTTGGTGATGTCCAGGTCTACCCCTACAAGGGTACCGTTGCCTTCGGCTCGGGCCTCCACGGCTGGGCCTTCACTGTCCGTCAGTTCGCCGTTCGCTACGCCAAGAAGTTTGGCGTGGACCGCAACAAGATGATGGAGCGTCTCTGGGTACGTCCTCCCTGTTGCTTCAATGGACGATCTACTCTTACTAACATGTAGCAAATAGGGTGACAGCTTCTTCAATCCAAAGACAAAGAAGTGGACGAAGAGCGGCACACATGAGGGCCAGCAGTTGGAGCGTGCATTCAACCAGTTCATCCTGGATCCTATCTTCAAGATCTTCGATCTGGTTATGAAGGGTAAGCGCGATGAGGTCAACACCCTGCTGCAGAAGCTCGAACTCAAGCTCTCGCCCGAGGACCGTGACAAGGAAGGAAAGCAGCTTTTGAAGGCCGTCATGCGAACTTTCCTCCCTGCTGCCGACTCTCTTCTAGAGATGATGATTCTCCACCTTCCTTCACCAGTTACAGCCCAGAAGTACCGCGTAGAGACGCTGTACGAAGGTCCCATGGACGACGAGTCTGCCATCGGTATCCGCGATTGCGACCCTAAGGCCCCTCTCATGCTTTACGTCTCTAAGATGGTGCCGACCTCGGATAAGGGTCGATTCTACGCCTTCGGCCGTGTCTTCTCTGGTACCGTCCGCTCTGGTCTGAAGGTCCGCATTCAGGGCCCCAACTATACGCCCGGCAAGAAGGAAGATCTCTTCATCAAGGCCATTCAACGCACCGTTCTCATGATGGGCGGTAAGGTCGAGCCCATCGAAGACATGCCGGCTGGCAACATTGTCGGTCTCGTCGGTATCGACCAGTTCTTGCTCAAGTCCGGTACTCTCACGACATCGGAAACCGCCCACAATCTCAAGGTTATGAAGTTCTCCGTCTCGCCCGTCGTGCGGCGTTCGGTTCAGGTCAAGAATGCCCAGGATCTTCCCAAGCTTGTCGAAGGGCTCAAGCGTCTCTCCAAGTCGGATCCTTGTGTCCTTACCTTTACCTCGGAATCTGGCGAACACGTCGTGGCCGGTGCCGGTGAGCTGCACCTGGAAATTTGCCTCAAGGATCTCGAGGAGGACCACGCCTGCGTTCCTCTGATCATTTCGGACCCTGTTGTGCAGTACCGCGAGACGGTCTGCGCCAAGTCCAGCATCACTGCCCTCTCCAAGTCTCCTAACAAGCACAATCGTCTCTACATGATTGCGGAGCCTCTCGACAATGAACTTTGCAAGGATATTGAGAACGGAAAGGTGTCGGCCCGCGACGACGTCAAGGCACGTGCTCGTGTGCTCGCTGATGATCACGGCTGGGATGTCACGGATGCCCGAAAGATTTGGGCTTTCGGTCCCGACATGACTGGAGCCAACTTGCTGGTCGATCAGACCAAGGCTGTGCAGTACCTGAACGAAATCAAGGACTCGGTGTGTTCAGGCTTCCAGTGGGCAACGCGTGAAGGTCCTCTTGGCGAGGAGCCAATGCGGGCTATTCGCTTCAACGTCATGGATGTCACGCTTCATGCCGATGCCATCCACCGTGGTGGTGGTCAGATCATCCCTACCGCCCGTCGTGTCCTGTACGCCTCTGCTCTCCTTGCCGAGCCTGCTCTCCTCGAGCCTGTCTACCTTGTCGAAATCCAGGTGCCCGAGTCTGCCATGGGTGGTGTCTATGGTGTCTTGACCCGGCGCCGAGGCCACGTCTTCAACGAAGAGCAGCGTCCCGGAACTCCTCTGTTCACCATCAAAGCCTACCTCCCTGTCTTGGAGTCGTTCGGTTTCAACGGTGATCTTCGTCAGGCAACATCTGGCCAGGCCTTCCCGCAGTCCGTCTTTGACCACTGGCAAATTCTCCCGGGCGGATCGCCTCTTGACGGAACCACCAAGACTGGCCAGATTGTCCAGCAGATGCGCAAGCGCAAGGGTATCAAGGTTGAGGTGCCCGGTGTTGAAAATGTAAGCTGGTTTCTGTTCCCCGATTTCGAGCGTGGCTGGGTGCTAATAATTTCCTGCAGTACTATGACAAGCTCTAAGTCATTCCTTCTAGATGACGGTAGATGGATGGTCCAACAACTCCCATGGTGAAGCAAGTCGAGGATCAACCAGTGCGTCCACTTCTCATGCACGGGAACCAGGCTATCGGTTGGCCTGGAGCAGATCTGTGGCGAGGCGGGCTTTGGACATGAATACAAGGGCAAGAAAAATGATCAGGGGTGGCCGGCTTCTTCATCTTTGGGCGTGGGGAAGATTTGTTATCATGTGCCTCTTCCCAGCCCTTGTAGTTAACTAGCTAGCCTCGATTTCCCAATAAGACTGAGTTACCAAATCTTCCTTCATCACTTGATTGAGTATTGCGCAACTTGTCCCAGTGACTCCGGGGGGGGGTTTGCACTTAGTCCTAAATGATGCTCAGTCTCTCCGTAGAAGAGCCTGGAACCTACTGGACCATTATTTGTATTAGGGCCCGAGGGCTTCTGCCTCACACCATTGTTCCTCGGAAAGCGAGACTGGTAGGACGTATTTTATAGAAACGTTTGGCGGAAGGGGTTCAATCTTGTGGTTGCTGGATCGTCAAGCGCTCCACTGACGAGTCCAGAGACGCCTTTTAATTCACGAGCATTTCCCGGTAGCTTCGAATCCAAGCCGCATACGTGGACCAGGATACGGGACTTTCTAGCCTCTATGTCGCTTTGCGTGTGCGTTTGAGAAGGATGACCGGGAAAAGGAGAGAAATAGTAGACACCAAGCTAGGGGAACTTCTCTCCGGTGGCCGCAGCTGGCCGCAACTGTTCTACCAAAAAATGGCTTCGAGGCGCTAAACTTCTACAGTTCGGCGCGTGCCGACTATCGATGTTCGCGTCTATCTACTGAACAAGATATTTTTTGCATCGAAACGCCATCCTATGAATATTCTCTAGTTGAAAACCGACGAACACTCGGAGAATTCCGTATTTGCGGGCCGTTCAACGGTGAATGAAATCCAGATTACTCGCCCCCCCTAGGTCTGTCCTCAAGTGCGAAAGTAGAGTTCCAGAATCCAGATGCCGCAGCCAACGCCCAGCGTTCAAATTTCGTTCCGACTGAGCTCGACAAGTGTGCCGCAAGATGGCGACGGCGTTGTACAAGGAGGATGATTCTCCTCTGCTGAAAGAATGGATCATAACACGACTTGAAAACACGTTAGTGCTGCTTTCGACGATTGATGCCGGCGGCGCAATGCTCGTTTGCTAACAAATCCTAGGTCCGATGCAGATGCGGATGTTCTTGCCGATTACGTTCTGGCCTTGCTACAGCACGATGGCGACGAAGCTACTATTCGAAAGCTTTGCGAGGTCGAACTTCGCCCTTTCCTTTCCGATGAGGGTATGCTGGCCCATGCCCAACCAATGCCACTTGCCGTAACCACGCTTCACGCACCCTTTACTAACCATGTACGTTGGCCTCTGCAGACTTCGCACGTTTTATTTCCGACGTCTTCAAAGCCCTGAACGAAAAGCTGTACCTCCCACCGGGCCGTCGGCCTCCGCCGCTGAAGAAAACATTGCTGTCCAATATGTACGAACCTTCGAAGCCTCTCGAAGGCTCCCGGCCAAATAACACTCCGGCGCTCCCCCAGCAGCTCAACACGTCGAGAAAGCGATCCTACCATGATCGTTTCGAGGGCGACTCTCACTCCTCCGGTCTCGTTGAGGGTCAGAGGGCATACAAACAGCCTAAACGAGGTGGACACGGCAGCGTTCAGGGGGTCTATGCCTCGGTGGATGCCAGGCATCTGAACGGGCTCGTCGGCGGCGGACGTCTCTATAGTCTTCCACAGCCCAATCCGCCGCCTCCGCTGGCGCCAGGACCGGCGAGTTTGCCCCCTCGACCTATCCAGATGAATGATGTTGGGCCAAGCCACCTGTCGTTACCACCGAACCCGTTCCCCATGAATCCAGAAGCTGCACACTTCGCTCCCAACTTTATCCAAACTTCAACACGACAGACTCGAAACTACCAAGGACCACGAAAACGAAAGAATGAACGATGCCGTCAGTTTGACGCTAGGGGGGCCTGCAAGCGGGGCTTAAATTGTCCCTACGAGCATCTCCCGCGAGTGTCCCCCCCTCGGCAGCTTCTCTCTGGTCCAGGGTACCCTCCGCTTCCTCCTCATCTTCTGCGGGTAGGCGACCCATCCCAGATACCATCCGCCATACCGGCGCAACCTGACTCCGACCTCGAGGATGGGGAAGTGTCTTCGGAGAACCCGTTCCGTCCATACTTTCCAAAAGTCCATCAAGAACCGAATTCCGACGATAAGGGTCTCGAAATCATTCTTGATGCGCTGCCGGCATTTGCCTTGCCACCATTTCCTACTTTCAATCCTAGAGGTGGTGGTCTTTCTCAGCGAGGACGCGGTGGAAGACGCGGCCGTGGTAGAGCCAGGGCTCAATATTCCCTCGACGGACCCTCTCATGATCGTACTTTGACTGCTATTGTGGTAGAGAGTATCCCGGAGGAGTACTTTGACGAGAGCAACGTGCGACAACACTTCTCCCAGTTCGGAAACATTGTCGACATCTCGATGCGGCCGTACAAGCATCTTGCTATTGTGACGTATGACAGCTGGGCGCCCGCGAACGCGGCGTACCGATCGCCCCAAGTCATCTTCAATAATCGCTTTGTCAAGGTGTTCTGGTACAACGAAGATGCCGACAAGGCGGAAACTATGAAGTTGGACCGCACCGAGAACGGCCGTGGCCTCGATGGCCAGGCCACAGAGCCCGAAGAACCCGAGTTTAGCTTAGAAGAGTTCATCAGGAAGCAGGAGGAAGCGCAGAAGATCTATGAGGAAAAGAGGCAAAAGCGTGAGGAGCTCGCCAAGCAGAAGGAGGAGCTCGACCGGCGGCAGCAAGACCTTGTAGCCAAGCAGCTGGAAGTACGGGCGAAACTCGAGGCAAAGCTTAGCCAAGGGCAATCGCCAGACGGAGCCGTCAACGGATCCCCAAACAAGTCGACAGCGGATGCGCTGCGAGCACAACTGAAGAAGTTAGAGGCCGAGGCTAGAATCCTTGGCGTCGATGCCATTAGAGACGATGAAGAATTAGCAGATGGCGTTGTGCCTCATTTCAGCGGACAGCGCGGTCGTGGTGGCCTCCGCAGCCGGGGCGGCTACCGGGGCGGATATCACGGCTCGTTTAAGGGTGGATACGGAGGAGGCGCCTTCAACGACGTCCATGAAGCCTATGCAGCGTACACGCTCGACAACCGGCCGAAGAAAGTGGCCATCACGGGCGTGGACTTTACCGAGGCCGATAAGGACGAGAAGCTGAAGCATTTCCTTCTGGTAGGCTCCTACCTGTGCTACTTGTGTTTGTGATCGACTGACAGGTTGCTAATTCGACGGACATAGGTTCTCGGTGAACATGACAACAATGTCGAAATTACACCCAGCATAACCCAAGTCACGTTCAAGGAACGTCGCACTGCTGAATCCTTCATGAACACTATTAAGGGCCCGGGCATCCCCGGCCTGGACGGCCAGGTTGACGCTGCATGGGTTCCGAATGGGACGCTACCTCTGCTTACGAATGGTAGCGCGGCGAAGCCTTTAGTACCTGCCTCCGCTCCTGCCCAGCCGCCGATAAAGAATGGAGCTAGCGTGCACGCCGAGGGCATGCCAGACGCTCCTGTCGCGGAGCCCGAAGAAGGTGAGGTACACGAGCAAGAAGAGCCCGCTCGGGACCACGTCATGGATTATGATGTCGCAGACGACGAGCAGTGGGGACATTAAATGATAGGCATGCGCCTCGCTTGCTTTGTAAGACTGTGCGAAACACCGTGGGCTTTTCGATCTCTGTACGTTGGAACAGAACAGATATCACCCAAGGCGGGTAGTAGCGTCACTCTCGGTGACTAGCTAGAAGAGAAGGTTGGACGACCACGAGTGGACTGGAACATTAAACTTGAGGCGATAGGCGCTTCCCAAGCATCACCGGCAGGGAGGGGATAGAAGATGGGAGCTGTATACCTAGTATATTGGCTAGACCAAGATATCGACACGTCTTGAACACTGTTTTATTTGCCCCGGCAGGTCGACAGCCCTCATACGCCTGAAGGGCAGACACAAGCGCCGCTGAACGGTAACTTGACTTGCTCTCTTCGTTTCCTTTGTCTGCCTCTCTAGGAACTTGTCCCGAACAAAACATAATGGAAAGGGGAGGGGTATCGTTGAGATTCCATACACGCACACAAAATCCTACTATTTTCTCCATTTCTTCCATGCCGACTCTATTCGTCACCAACCAACCACAAGGACCCCAGCTCCAAGTGTATGCGACCGTTCCCCTCGGTATTTTTGTTGATCCTCCATCCATCCTACACAGATGATTTGTTTTGACTCCGGGGTATCTTTTTTGTTGAAAAAAGTCCGAATGCCCCTCCGACTGTGCCCTGCCCTGCTTGCCCAATGTAGCCCCCCGAAAAAAAAGAAAAAAAAAGACAAGTTGCGCCAGAAGTAAGATAAAAGAAGTTTTCCTAAATGATGCTGGCTCTATATGGGCCCCTGAGTTCCGGAGTTGAACGCCGTTCTAGTATGCAGGCTGATCTGTTGAAGGTATGTGGGTAACAGTACTTTAGATGTTGAAGGTGTTGAAGGTGTGCTTTGTTGTGGCCAGGTTCGAAGGCAACAAGTTCGCGTAGATGTGTGGTTCCTAGTGCTTGCCATTTGTCACGGCAGTTTCGGTAGCAGCCGCATCTACCGGCGCCACGGGCTGGTCGATGTCATTCACTTCGAGGTCCTCGAACAGCTCGAAAATGGAGTGGGTTCGGTGAAAGTCATTATTGACTGGAAGCGAAGCTCGTCAGCCAATGGGGGTCCAACACGGAGAACGTCTTACATGGACAGCAAAAAGTGTCGTGATGGAGGAAACGTACCAATATTCACCAAATACCAGGAATTCATAATTCCCTCGATGAGAACACGACTAGGACTTCCCGCCTCGTAGCAATGCGCCCAGTCGAGTCCTAGCCGGAAAGCCTCGTCCTTCCAGGCCAGGAAACTAATGCTTTCGACAATGGTCGGCTGCACAATCTCCTTACCCGGGAAAACTCCCCACGTCACGGCGTTGGGTCCCTCTGAAGGGGCGTTGGTCTCGAGGTCACCGTTGAGGGTAACGGCGTAATACATGAAATCTTCGCGACGGTTTATCCGCTCCACGAGCTTCGGGTACAGGCCCGGGTGTACCAGAAGCTCGAGATAGGCCTTCTGGTAGACATATCCGTTGGGAGGTCCCCACCCGTGCACCGGGTGCGTCGACTTGACGCCGTCGACCGCCGGTTGCGAGTTAATAGTGATAAGGCCCTTTGAGTTCAACGTCACAAGATGGTCACGGAGGACGTCGGCTTCGCTCGTTAGGGGAGACTCGCTCCAGGGCAAGGAGGCTACCTTGTTCTGGAGATAGGCAACAAACAGATTTGCAATGTCCCGCAGGGCCTTGGGCTCGCCCCATTTCTTGCGGTTGTCCTCATTGGTGCCGGTGAGGCCAATCCCGTAGGCGTCCAACTCGCCAAAGGCCGGGGACCGGGAGTCGCCCCAGCGGCCGTTGGGGAACTCGTCCCACTCCTGCGTCCGCAGCACGTACGACTTGTTGCGGTTCCGCCAGAAGATGGGCCGCACATCCTCGTCGCGACGGCCGAACCCTCGCGACTGCCTCCAGGGCAGCGCCTGCTTGAGTGGCCGCTCGGGCGACGGCATCCAGTTGAGCTCCTCCAGCACCATGCGAGTGGCCCGTTCCAAGTTCATCGTGTAGAAATGCAGGTGGTGGATAAGTCCCGACGTCATCAGCGTGCGGCACATCTCCGCCACCAGCTTGTTGCCGACTTCCCTCACGGCCGCGTCGTCGTTCTTTATGGGCTCCACCGCCGTCAACCACGCTTCCGGGATCTTGCAATTCATGTGCGCCGCACGTCGGAGAAACGCCGTATACGTGGGTATGGGCATGATGCCCGGCACAATAGGCACTTTGATGCCACGATCCCGCACACGACGCACCCACCGGAGAAAGTTGTCGACGTCGTAGAACATCTGAGTCACGATGAAGGATGCGCCCATATCCACCTTCTCCTTCAGGTGGTCCAGCAGTAGGTCCTCGTCCCGGTTGTCGTCGCAACCCTCTGGGTATCCTGCCACACCGATATCGAAGTGATCGTGGTACGTATTCCGAATGTGCTGGACGAGGTCCTTCGCGTAGTGGAATCCACCCTCGGTGGCCACCCACTTCTCTTTCTCCCTTGGAGGGTCCCCTCTAAGGGCAAGGATATTGGTACATCCGGCTTTGTAAGCCTTCCTGAGCGCCTCATTGACACCCTCTAGCCCCATGTCGGTGCAGGTGAGGTGCATACACGTCTCCAAGCCCATGAAGTTTTGCGACTGGACCACCATGTCCCCCGTAAGCTCTGCCACGCGTCCTCCAGCTCCCCACGTTATGTCAACGAACTTGGGGCCGTATTGATACATGCGCTCAATGCGGTCATAGAGATTCTGTACACCCTGGGCCGTTTTAGGCGGGAAGTACTCGAACGAGAAGGACGGGTGGCCATCCCGCTCGGCTTCTGCCAGCATATCTCGAATGTGCATCTTGGCGACCAACGCCGCACGAAAGCGAACACGAAGGGGAAACCCCGAAGACGCAGAGACGGAACGCGCTGAATATTAGCTGAAAAGCAGTCAGAAAGGCCCAGAAACTTCAATTGCCCATGGAATAAACCTTCTCGCGACCTTCTGCGGAGCCCGAGGGCTAGAGAGCCACGGAAGGCTGGAAAAGGACCCGCCCATTGAGGACCACCAGCAGTGACTTACATAGGCAATCTAGAAAGTAAACACCTTCGCAACCAAGTCCGAGACGAAATGTCAAATGTTGACAGATCCCCCTCGCCAAACGCCCTCAAATGGAAAATCCGAGGTCTAAAGAAGAATCTTAGAGTTGTGTGAGCAAGGGGAAAACACGGAAATCCAAAATGTCAAATTCTCAAATTTTAGCTCCTCTAGGTACCTTGCAACTCCGCCATCCCCGCAAGGAACTCCTCCGAATATGGCGCCTATGTTATTGGTGGGACAGGACCGCCACGAGGAGTTTGCCACGACCACAGTTTTGTGAAAAGATACTACTGCGCTATCTAGGTGCACCACAATTAAGACTTATGGTAGCCGCAGGGATTAACTTTCCTCTTGAGGTTTCCTTGTAGGGGCAAATTCATTATTCGGTGATACAGCTCGAAACTTGAAGTACCTTCCATTGCGTCGATGCCCATCCGATATCCGGAAAGGCGGTGATGACCTTAAAGGAAGGTGTGGTAAGTGGGCGGCTGCTTCCGGTGAATCCAACTTCGGGACGTATTCGCCTGCAGTCTGAGATTGGTTGGGGTGTGTGGACTGACTCAATGTTGGGATTTGGGAAGTCACGGTTCCCCAAACAACCTGTCGCGTGCTTCACAAATAGCGGCGACAGATTTCCGAAATCTGGAGAAAGGAACAGGGCAGAGAGAGGACAAGCTCTCGTAATTCCGTGCGCATTGGAAATTAGAATATCGTCTAGATGGTCCAACTGTTGGCATTCAGGAAGGCCATCCTGCCCCTCAATCCACACAAGCCCGGCATAAAAAACCAGGTCAGATGCGGGGCTATTCCAGGTTCGGTCACCAATCTCAGTCACTGTCTTCACCGACCTGCAATCTTGACTCCCGTAATGGCTGGCGCCGTCAAACACCATCAATTGGCAGAGCAAACAGGTCCATTCCGCACCTGCTGTGCCAAAATCACGACTAGGGCCATCCCTAGTGCCACATGTTACATCACAGCACCACCGCCGCGTTTAGGCCTATCGAGCATGCCTAGTCTTACATCAAGAGTTCCCTTGTCTTGCGGCCAAACACTTGAGTACATTCGCTTGCACGGGAGGCGCAAACCGTTCCCGTTCGGCTGGACGCGCCTCATTGGTACAGTGCATCGGTATGTTCTCGGAGCCTCCAGAGCGCCGCAAAATCATTGGCCTGCTCCCTTCTGTCCTAGTTTCCCATGAGCAAACAAGTAGCCTAAACCCTAGCCTTATCCGTGGTGGTTCAGCATCTTGAAATGCTCCTATCCATTGTGAGAAGAGGCGCCCCCCGTAAGCTTCTCCACCGATTGCTATTCTCGACGATTTCCCTATTAAACAAAAACCACCACCGTTCAAATAGCGTCTGCCCAATCTCCCAGCTGCCCGAGTCAAACACGTCTCCTCCCCAAATCCGCACCCCCTCAGCATTGTCCTCAACATCGTAGGCAAAGTTGACTAGCGCCAGGGGGCCCACTGCAATAGGCGGTCTTAGGTGATCCTCGAGGCTGAAAATGACAAGGACCTTCTCCCGTACGCTCGGCCATGGTAGAAAATCGATGAAAGGATGATGCGAAAGCATAAGCTGAGATTGCGTTGGCCGCAAACACTTGGGCAGTTGGTCGGCGGGGGTCGCCATACCGGTAAAGAAGGGAGACTCAGCCGTCATGTCCCAGAAGCGCTCGCAGTTGATGCGGTCCGAGATGCGGAATAGGGCGCGCAGGAGCGAGAGTTCATGCACAGGGAGGAGATAGCTGTCTGGGAACGACTGCGGCGATCCTGCCGAGCTGGAACTTGAAGCTTCGGCTAGGGCGCTAGGGTTGACTGTGGTCCGGACGGCTGGCATTCCAAAGGTGGATGCCGTGTTGGACGACTCGGCTCTCCGGCTACTGCTACTGCCCAAGCCATTTACCGGCATACTCCCGAGAAGCAGGGCTGTGATATTCGGAGAACTAAGAGCACCGGGCCCCCATGGGTCTTCCATGCTTGCATCGATCAGCTCCTCGACACCGGCAAGGTCAACGACCTCATGCACCGATGATGCCTCGGTCCCTCCAGATTCCGTAGCCGACTCTACGGAGGTAGCACCACGCGGCTCTCCAAACGGCCCATTGGAATCGAAGAGACCTTCAGGCCCCGTTATCCCTGGCTCTTCCTGTAATATGCCATCATCCTGAGGTGCAGCGACTGTTTTGACTTGCTTCTTTCTCTCCCCTGTATTCGTTCGTCAGAACGCCGTCAACCTTTCTCACCGAATGCGGACTAACACTTACGATATCGGCGCTGGGCGAGGACATTCAAGATCCTTTTCCTTTCGGCCGCATCCTCGTCGATATCAGGGACTAGAAGGGCGGGTGGTGTCTTGTGTCGCCGTTGCCTTGTCCTCACAGCACCGTGTGAAGCATTCGGCTTTCCAGCGTTGCCATGGTCTTCTAACGACGGGGCGGCCGCGTGGGACATCCTCGTAGGGTAAATGGCCTCCTCGTGCTATACGACGACAATCGAAATAAAGACAGGGAGGGTATACGAAGATAAATTTTTGACAGCTTCAGATTTAAGAGCCGGGCGGTTCCAACGCCCTACTTCGAAATATATAGGTCCCAGTAATCGCCCGGTCAATGACAGCGCCCGTGCCAGCATAACGCTTACTGTCCTCGCACTATAGTGAGAGCATAACGGATATCGGGAACTGAATTTTGCCGACGGACACGCCTAAGCGGCAAGTACCTCATAACAAAATTGCCGTAGCTTGCGCAGCTGCACGGTGCGAAAAGCCTGAAAACTTGTCGGAACGCTACATTTCATTGACCAGGCACAACCTATTGGCGCCATCGACCGCGCCCTACTTCATGTCGGAAACAACGCCCCTGCAGAATGCTGCCAGATGGCCTAGAACGTCTTGCGTGTGCGTCAAGTACAGTCCTAAATGGAGCAAGAATTAGTATTTTCGAGATTCCTGAAATGGCGCTTCATCGCGCCAACTGATTGACTGCTTACCGTGGCCGGCATTCTCGTAAACCTTCAAATCCGCCCACGGTACTATCTCCTTTACCCTGGCCGCACTCACCTCAACCGGCATCCCGGCGTCCGAATCACCATGAAGGATCAAGACTGGCTTTTTTCCCGTCTCTCCGCACGCGTCCACAAACCGGGTCAGCTCCTCGTGCATCGGCCTCCGCATCACGGTAATCATCCTCTCCAGCGCGAGCGGATCGGCCTGAACCGCGAGCCTCTCGAAGAACTGCAGCACGCGTGCATCTAACGGATTCATGTCCGTACGGAAGATCCCGGGTACCTGTTCGGCGATGAACTGCTTGGCCGTCGGTCCGCGGAACCCGGCTCTCAGAAACTCCCAGATCTCGAGCGGGGGCGAGCCCGGACTCTCGTCGCACCGGGTCGAGTAGGGCATGTTGGGGCCGATCCACGCGAACCCTTTGCAGTGCGTCCGCACGAATTCGTTCTCGTGCGCGAGAAGAGATTCAGAGCAGCCCATGGAGGCGCCAACGAAGACGAACGGGCCGGGGTTGAGGAACTCGAGGAGTGCTACGAGGTCGGAGACGAGAAGGTCAAAAGTGATGGGTCCAGTCTTGGACGTGTTCCACTAAAATGCGTTGCTTGCCAGTCAGATTTCTCATTCCTAGATTGAGACTTCCAAGCGAGCTACTTACGTCGCTCTTCCCGAAGCCACGACGGTCCGGAGCAATGCATCGGTACCGGTGCGTCTCGCAGAGGGGAACAAGAAGCTGATCAAACATGCGAGAAGACATTGGCCACCCGTGAAGGAAGATCAAGGTAACTGGCTGCGTTTTCGCAGATTCGACTTCAACGATGGCAGGGTCCGGATCGTAGTACCGATAGAACAGCGTGGTACCGTCCACAGGACTCGTAAAAGAGGGCATTTTGGGTTCCAGGTTGGCCCAGGAATTTTAAGAAGCTTCTATCGAAATATTTTGACTCTGATGTACTGACAATTTCCATTTGCATTTCCGCCTCACTGAGTCTACCACTGGCTGCTTAAGTACTGAATGGCATAACGCCTTTCCATAACGCATCCCATGAGACCCAGTGTCGTCACCGCAAATATCATCTCGACATCAATAAGGGACCTAACCATCTATGATACGAGTAAAGGATCCCACGGTCTTCATAAAATTCTTTGTCGCTTCTTGCGCTAATGATTCCGCACGCATGTCATTTAGATGAGTTATTCCATGGTGATTCCAACAGGACATTACACGACGAAAAGGCTGGAAGCAGAGTCGACCTTACTACCCATAGAATACCGAATTGCAACGGCTATTGTTGTCCAGTGGTTCAGGCGAAGCCTCGGGAAACAAATGCCCTCTCTCCATCAAGTATTTGCCTCAAGTGTACGGCCGCAATCGAACCTTTCGATAGCATGGGACCTTTCGTATGGGCCGTATTCGGGAGGGTGGTTTGACTCACAGTTAGAGACCCTCCCAAGCCTAATTCTCCCCATTGTCACAAATTTGGGATTTGGCTTTGGCTCCCACTATACGTTTGTTGGTAGATGGATGCATATTCCACCGAGACTGGAGATTGATTTAACCCTCAGAGATGGAAGGCTGGCAGGCAGTCAAAGTTAGAGACTGAATAGTATTTGCGGTTGGACGGCTTCCATGGGGAAACGGGCCGGGAAACTTCAGACACCCGGCGGCGGTCTATCGGGTAGGCGATGCTACGCGGCTGCATGATGGTTGGTTGCCAAGAGGTCCCCGGAAGAGCCGTGCAAAGCCGAGTCGAATTTAGAACTTGTCTTTCTCCGTCGTAGAAGTTGACGGCGCTCTCGGAAATCGGTGGTCCATGGTTGCCTATTCGGCTCCGATATTCGGAGATGCATTGGGCTAAAATGGCTGGCTTGATGCGATTGAATAACAATTACGGATTGAGGTCTCACAAAGAACGCCCCTGTTTGGTGTGTCGCGTGCTGGGCATGGTGACTACAACGTAAGACCGAGTCGGATTATTAATGCTATCCTCGGCAGAGCCGAGGCATCCCGCAACCGTTCAAGTTGGAAGTGGATGGCTATCTCGGGAAGAATATCAAAAGGCCTCAAAAGCATGACTGCGCCCGTTCTCTGCAGGTTGTTCCAACGCCAGTGTTCTGCAGCCTGATCCCAAGACATGGTGCCTAGCTCGAAGCTGCGTGCGAACGACACCAAGACACCGTTGGAGTCTTGGAAATCGGGGCTTCTAGAAGCTGCCGTGGTATTCCGCGATCCCATGGCTTGTCGCACGGCGAGCTCTCTGCTATTGGTGTGCTGCATATCCGCCGTACGGTGCGGCTGGCTCGGTTTCCACCACCCGCCCCGCACCATCTGCTCGGCGGGTTTTGGAGAAGATCTCCACTGATGCAGGGTGGAGGAGCATAACTGTTAACGATGCAGCCGCTTCATTGGCCGACTTTCTGCCCATCCATTCCTTGCGTGTCAGTCGAAGGGCGCAGAATTGACATTGGCTTGTCAAATAT